>Ga0213867_1000502_pt1 | contig 17487 bp, 13 predicted proteins | sample PICome_12_FD_160120 | JGI IMG/M metagenome (GOLD analysis project Ga0213867, IMG submission 160120) | Coastal seawater microbial communities near Pivers Island, North Carolina, United States - PICO540 | ecosystem: Environmental > Aquatic > Marine > Coastal | place: USA: North Carolina... | reverse complement strand
ATTCTTTGATTGATAGATATAATAGAATTTATTCTACAAATCCTACTTCATTATATGGAGCCCAATTCAATATAAATTACCAATACCTAAGACCCCAATTATATTCAGAATATGATGTAATGGATCAGGATGCTATTATAGCTTCTGCTTTAGATATTTTAGCTGATGAATCAACACTTAAAAATGATATGGGTGAGATACTTCAAATTAGAAGTGCTAACGAAGATATACAAAAAATACTTTATAATTTATTCTATGATGTATTAAATGTAGAGTTTAATTTATGGCCTTGGATTCGCCAAATGTGTAAATATGGGGATTTCTTTTTAAAATTAGAAATAGCAGAAAAATTTGGAGTTTATAATGTTATCCCTTATACAGCTTATCATATAGAAAGGCAAGAAGGGTTTAATGTAGAAAACCCATCAGAAGTAAGATATAGATATTCACCAGATGGATTATCTAATATTAGTTCAGGAATGTATCCCGTTGGAGGACAACAACCAGGGGGTACCTTAGACGAACCAGGAATATATTTTGACAATTATGAAATGGCTCACTTTAGACTTATTTCGGATGTTAATTATCTTCCTTATGGTCGTTCATATATTGAACCTGCTAGAAAATTATTTAAACAATATGTGTTAATGGAAGATGCAATGTTAATTCATAGAATTGCTCGTGCTCCTGAAAAACGTATTTTCTATATGAATGTTGGATCAATTCCACCAAATGAAATAGATGCATTTATGCAAAAAACTATTTCTAACCTAAAACGTACTCCTTTTCAAGATAATAAAACAGGTGAGTACAATTTAAAATATAATATGATGAACATGATGGAGGATTTTTATATCCCTGTTCGTGGAAATGATCAAACAACTAAAATAGATACTACACCTGGTTTACAATATGATGGAATTCAAGATGTAGAATACTTAAGAGAAAAATTATTCGCCGCCCTTAAAATTCCAAAAGCTTTTATGGGGTATGAAGCAGATGTAGAAGGTAAAGCTACTTTAGCTCAACAAGATATTAGATTTGCCCGTACAATTGAAAGATTACAAAGAATAATTTTGTCTGAATTAAATAAAATTGCTTTAGTGCATTTATATACTCAGGGGTATACTGATGAAACATTAACTAATTTTTCTTTAAATATGACTAGTCCATCAATTGTACTAGAACAAGAAAAAGTAGAATTGTTAAAGGCTAAAACAGAATTAGCTGGGTCTTTATTAGAACAGGGCCTAGTAGCATCAGATTGGATTTATGATAATGTTTACCACTTTAGTGAAGATCAATATGATGAATTAAGAGATCTATCCAGAGAAGATGCTAAACGTAAATTTAGACTGGCACAAATAGAAGCTGAAGGAAATGATCCAGTAGAAACTGGCAAATCATATGGTACACCTCATGATTTAGCTTCATTATATGGTAAAGGAAGAATGTATACGGATCCAGGTAATGTACCAGAAAAAGATAAATATGCAGCTGATGATCCTAAATTAGGTAGACCAAAAGATACAAATATTAAACGTAATACTCAAGATGATAATTTTGGAAAAGATCGTTTAGGAGTTAAACGAATGAAAGATAAAGATAAAAATGATTCTGATTCTATTAAACCTAATTTTAAAGGCGGAAGCCCATTAGCTTTAGAAAGTGCTAAAACAACTTATCTTAAAAACTTAGAAATGTTTAAATCTTTAAATAAAAAGAAGCTAATATTCGAGGAAAACAAGGATGATACTTCACTATTAGATGAAAAACAGTTAAAGAAGTAAAATACTTTACATATTTATAAATAAATATATTTTTTGATGAAAATAAAACATTCGAAGTACAAAAATACAGGAATATTATTTGAACTGTTAGTACGACAAATAACAGCTGATACCTTAAAGGGTAGTGATTCACCTGCTATAGATATACTAAAAAAGTATTTTGTTAATACTAGTTTAGGTAAAGAATATAAGCTTTATGAATCCATCCTTAAATCTAAAGTGGTAACTGAAGGTAGAGCTACGTTAGTTATAGATACTATATTAGAAGCATCTACTAAATTTAATAGAAAATCTTTAAAAAAACAAAAGTATAATTTAATTAATGAAATTAAAAACCATTATGATTTAGAATCATTTTTTGGTTCTAAAGTTTCTAATTATAAAGAATTAGCTGCTTTATATACTTTAATAGAAAGTATTAATTCTAGTAAAATCTCTAACCCAAAACAACTAGTTGATAATAAAATTACTTTACTAGAACATTTAACAAAACAAGAAATTCAAAAAGAAACCAAACAAACAGTTCTTGAAGAATTTTCTGGGTATGATAAAGATGTAAGAACATTAACTTATAAAGTATTATTAGAAAAATTTAATGATAAGTATGATATTTTAACTAATGACCAAAAACAAATACTTAAAGAATACATTAACTCAGTAGAATCAACTCCTGATTTAAGAAATTTCTATAATACTAAAATTAATGAGTTAAAAGCTACTTTAGAAAAAGAAAATAAAAATGTAAAAGATAAGGCTACACAAATTAAAATATCTGAGGTAGCTAAATTTTTAACTGAATTAAATAAAACCGATAAAGTTGGTGATAACAATTTAGTTGATTTGTTACGTTATTATCAATTAGTGAATGAAATACAAGTAGCAAATGGCATACAAGTATAAACTTTCCGAAATGTCTAAAACTGCTTCTCCGGAAGTAGCAGAAAAGGAATTAGATAAACCAAAATCTGGATTTAAAGTTGGTGATGTATCAATCAGTGATGATGGTACTACTAAATCTACTATATATAAAATTGATGATGAAACGGGTCAAATTAGCTGGAAAATAGAACAATTACCTGGCTATGATAAAATGTTTGATGAATTAGATGATCTAGTAACTACAGCTAAAAGAACAGCTAATAAATCAAAAGATGATCCTAAATTTAGAGAATTTTACGATCAGATCCGCCAAATAAGGAATCAAGTTAGAACTCATATTAGAAAATTTCATCCTGAAATTTATAAAAGGATTCAAATGAGAATGACTGAAGCCACAGGAGTAGATGGAGATGTAATGGATTTAAACCCATCAAATAAAACTAAAGCATCTAATTATGTTAAACTACCTCATCACTTAGCAGCTGTTCTTTTAGATTTAGCAGATGAACTTATGGCGGATGAAGCTGATACAATTAAAAACCAACCCCAAATTAAACAAGCTTTAGCTTTACTTAAAAAAGCAGCTGAAAAAGCTATGACTGGAGAAAAAGAAGTTGAAGAAATATCAACTTCGGGCGCTGCAGGAGCTTATAATACACCCTTTGCTTTTAAATTAAAAAAGAAAAAACAAAAAGATATTGTACCAGAAGGTAGTAACGACCCAGGAGCTAGTTTAGGACCTGGACCTAAAGCGGGTGCTGATGGTGTTAGTAATAGTGCTTACACTAAACAATTTAAATATAGATTAGTTCCTAAAACAAAAGACGGTACATATGTACAAAAAGGATCAGGAATGATAGTTAAGAATCTCTTTTAATATGTATAACATGAAACATAGATTAGTTAAAGAACAAGAAAATAAAGTTGAACAATTTCAAAAAGAAAGAATTGAAGCGTTTGACGAACTTGAGTCTAAACTAGAAAATGTAAAAAAATTATTGCGCCAAGGCAAAATTAACACTATAAAATACTATAGAGAAAACCCAGGAAGTTTTGGAGTATTCATAGGAACTGATTTAATTGGCGATTATTTTAAAGATATTGAAACATTATTAGATAAATAAATTATGAAACATACACCAGAACAATTATTTGAACAACTTTCTCAGGAGTTTTCTCCTAAAAAAGAAAAGGAAGTTATTAACGAGGCATTAGGTGAAGTAATTACTATAAAACCAATTAATACTATCGAACCTAGTTTAAAAGAGCCATTTTGGACTAAGTTTGAAAGTTTTTTAGCTGAAGGAAATTCACTAGAACCAATTGTAAATACTGAAGAAAAAGTAAATACAAAAGAAGAAGATGAAAAAATAAAAGCTGAGGCTAAAAAAGTTGATAAAACTGTTGAAAATATAGAATCACATAATTATGACTACAGCCCATCTGTAGAAAATATCAATAATGTTAATGGCGAGGAATTATTAAAGGGAGTTCAATTAGAAACTAAATACAACCAAGAATTAACTTTAGATGAAGCTAAAGAATTAGTTATTAAAAATTTAGCAAAAGATCCTTTACATTATGTAAAAGAAGGCCAATTTGGTGTTAAAGGCCTTGGATATACAGAACCAAAAGTACAAGAAAATACAGGTGAAACTTATGGCGGAAGTGGATATAGTGAAAAACTAAAAGATGGAAGCGATGAAATGCAAGTAGTTAAAGAAGGTAAAGATGAAGATTGTGGGTGTGGAAAAGAAGTTATTAATGAATCTTTAGGACAAGTAATAACAACTAGCCACCCAAATTCATTTGCAGCAATATCTGGACAAGTTATCAGAGATATGATGGCTGAAAAAGAAGAAAAATCTTTACCAATGGATGAAATGGAAGACGAAGGTACTGCCGTGTCATATTCAGATACTATGGAAGAGAAAAAAGACCATGATGGTGATGGTGATATTGATTCTGACGATTATTTAGCTGCTAGAGATAAGGCTATTAAAGCTGCTAAAGCTAAAAAACCTAAAAAAGAAAATATTGAGACTAAATTGGCTGAAATAGGAAAAGCGGGTGATATTACTAAATTAGAAGCCCAATTAGAATTTTTATCTAACCATATTGATGAAAAAATCCAAAGAGTAAGCTCAATTAATGAAGATGATAATCTTAAAGAATTAGTTGATAAAAAGAAAATGAAAGACATGCAAAAAGAAATCAAGCTTTTAGAAAAAAGAAAAGGCAAGATGGAAAAAATGTATGAAAAAATGTGTGGTAAAAAATACCAACAAACTGAAGTAGTAGACGAAGCTGAAGAAATTGAAGAAATGGATGCTGTTAGTTGGAATGAAAAAAATAATCCAACAAGAGGAGCTACTAAAAAAGAATTAGACCCTAAAAAAGTAGGTAAATCAACATCTGACTACGCTGTAAACGTATAATATGAGCAAGAAACTATTAATAGAAACACATACTATTAAAGTTTCGCCTTCTCAATTAACTGAAAATGTAAATAGGGAAAACGGAAACTTAATGGTTGAAGGTATCCTTGCTACTGCTGAGGTTAAAAATGGTAATGGACGTTACTATAAAAAAGAGTTATGGGATCGTGAAATGGAAAAATACGATCAATTAGTTCAAGAAAGACGCTCAATGGGCGAACTTGACCACCCTGAATCTACTGTAATTAATTTAAAAAATGTATCCCACCTTGTAACTGACTATGGTTGGGATGGAGATCAATTAATGGGTAAAATAGAAATTTTACCTACCCCATCAGGCAATATATTAAAAGAACTTATTAAAAATGGTGTTACCGTAGGTGTATCATCTAGAGGTATGGGTTCATTAGAACAAAATGGTAGTGTAATGGAAGTTCAAGATGATTTTGAATTATTATGTTGGGATTTTGTTTCTACACCTTCAAACCCAGGGTCATTTATGTCGGTATTACAAGAAGGAAAAGAAACTATAACGTATGATTATAGTAAAGTAAATAAAGTATTACATGAAATACTTTGCTCAAAAGGAAGCTGTCCAATTTCTTAATTCTTCCCCTATTTACATATACGTATAACCGCAATGTGCCATGAAACTGAATATGGCACCGATATAAAATTATTCCCTATTACGATTCCTAATAATCGTATTTCACAAACTTAAATTTTGAGATTATGGCAAACGATGATTTGTTAAAAGAAGCAATTGCTGATGCTAAAGCCGTTAAGGAAACAGCTATCGCAAATGCTAAACTTGCTCTTGAGGAGGCTTTTACTCCACATTTGAAATCTATGCTTTCTGCAAAATTAGAAGAAATGGACAAAGAAGACGTTGACGAAGGATACGATAAAAAGTATGAAGAAGACGACGTTAAAGAAGAAATGGATTCTAAAGATGATATGAAAGAAGAGAAAGAAGAAATGGATGAAGCTAAAGAAGAGCTTGACGAGATTAACCTCGACGAATTACTTGCTGAACTCGATTTAGATGAAGACAAACGTACAGATGCTGAACAAGAAGGCTATGAGGATGGATTCAAAGATGCTAAAAAAGACATTGAAGACAAACTTAAAGACATGAAAGTATCAGAAGCAAAAGACGAAGACGACAAAATGGAAGAAGCTAAAAAAGCTGATGACAAAGAAGAAGTTAAGGAAGATGCTAGAACTGATGCCGAAGAAGAAGGCTACTTGGATGGTATGAAGGACGAAAAAGAAGATATGGAAGATGACATGAAAGATGAAGAAATTGATCTTGAAGACATGTCAGAAGACGATCTAAAAGGATTCATCGAAGATGTTATCAAAGATATGGTATCTGATGGTACAATCGAGGGAGGTGAAGATTTTGAAGAGGAAGACGTAGATGATGTTGAAGTAGAGGATGATGTGGATGTTGATGTAGAAATTGACGAAGCAAAACACATGGATAAAGGTGAAAAAGGTCCTGGAAACGAAGATGGTGACAAAGATGACACTGCAATCGAAAAAGAGACTGAAAAAATGAGATTCAAGGAAGCAATGCAAGAAATTGAAGAGCTTAAAAATGAATTAAATGAAGTAAACCTTTTAAATGCTAAACTCCTTTATACAAACAAAATCTTTAAGTCTAAAAACTTAACTGAAGACAAAAAAGTTAAAGTGCTTAAAGCATTTGACAAAGCGTCTACAGTGAAAGAAGCTAAAGTTATTTTTGAAACCCTAAATGAAGGGATGATTTCAAAGTCAGAAGCTAATGTAAGACCTCAAGGTAGTGCATCTAAAGCAACTGGTACAATAACTGAAGCTAAGAAACCTATTATTGAAAGCAATGATGTATACGATCGTATGCGTAAACTTGCTGGATTAATTTAAAAATTTAATTAACCCTATTAAAACTTAAAAAAATGAGCTTAAATACTCTTTTAGAAAGCGCAAACCCATATCAGTCATTACAGTCTGATGCGGCTAGATTAGCTAGCAAATGGGAAAAAACAGGTTTATTAGAAGGTTTACAAGGTACTCAGAAAAATAACATGGGTATGATTCTTGAAAACCAAGCTAAGCAACTTGTTGTTGAAAGTTCACAAACTGGTGGAGGTGCTGCCTCAACAGGAACTTTCTCTTCACAAACACAAGTGAATGTTGGTGGACAATGGGCTGGTGTCGCTCTTCCTTTAGTACGTAAAGTATTTGGACAGATCGCAGCTCAAGAGTTCGTATCAGTACAACCAATGAATTTACCTTCTGGTCTAGTATTCTTTTTAGATTTCCAATATGGATCTGCAAAGTCTCCATTCGCCGCTGGTGGTTCACTTTATGGAGATAGTATTGATAATACTACTTTTGGAAACACTAACTCTGGTGGTCTTTATGGATCTGGACGTTTCGGATATTCTATCCAAAACACTGAATCAGCTGTAACTGCTGCTGGTATTCAAACTGCACAATGGTCTGACTTTAACTATGCTGCTGAATATTCTTCTTCATTTGGAAGTTATCAAGTAGTTGCTGTTGCACAATCAGACTTAGCTAATGCTGATTTTGAAGGAATTAAAGCATTCCAATTATTTAGTGGATCTTTAACTACTGCAGTACCAACAGGATCTGACGGATCTGTAGCTGGTGTACAATTATCAGAATTTACTCACTTATCTGCTTCTGTTGTTAATTTCGTAATTAACTCTGGAGATATTGGTGCTGATGGTAATAGTATTGTAAACTACCAAATTCAACCTACTGATCAATTCAGAGGTGATTTTGAAGCTGGTAACCCACAACCAAACAGTTTCAACGAATCAGGACAAGTAATTCCTGAAATTAATATCCAAATGCAATCTTCAGCTATTGTTGCTAAAACAAGAAAGCTAAAAGCTGTATGGACTCCTGAGTTCGCACAAGACTTAAATGCTTACCATGCATTAGATGCTGAAGCTGAATTAACTTCAATCTTAAGTGAGTACATTTCATTAGAAATTGACTTAGAAATCTTAAGTATGTTAATTGATTCTGCTGCTGCTGGAACAGAAAACTGGTCAGCTGTAAATAACCAAGCTGTAGCATCTAACGCTACTGGTACAACTTCTGACTTAGGTTTCTATAATAGCCAAGGACAGTGGTTCCAAACTTTAGGAACTAAAATCCAAAAGCTAAGTAACATCATCCACCAGAAAACTTTACGTGGTGGTGCTAATTTCTTAGTATGTTCTCCAACTGTAGCTACTATCCTAGAATCTATTCCAGGATTTGCTGCTGATTCAGATGGTGATGCTGCTAAAGCGACTTATGCGTTTGGTGTACAAAAAGTTGGTGCTTTAAATAGCCGCCAAAAAGTATACAAAAACCCTTATATGACTAGTAACCAAATCCTATTAGGATATAGAGGTACTCAGTTCTTAGAAAGTGGTGCTGTATTCGCTCCTTATATTCCGTTAATTATGACTCCTCTAGTATACGATCCAGATACTTTCGTACCTAGAAAAGGATTGTTAACTAGATATGCAAAGAAAATGGTAAGACCAGAATTCTACGGATTAATCAACGTATCTGGATTAAATACTCTATAATAAAGTATTTAACATTTCTTTATAAATTAACCCGGTCTTTGACCGGGTTTTTTTATCCTTTTCATATTTATAACTAACAAACGTTACATGGGTATACTACTTATCTCATTATATTCTTATATTAAATTTTACCCGTTTATTAACGTACTTACACTGTTTGCTTTAATCATTTGTATAACCCCTAAATTAATAAGTCTATGGCGTCTAAACCGCACACAGACGAAGTTTATCGTCCAAAGAGGATTCCAAAGAATCCAATTAAGTTCAAACTACAACTTAATGAAGAACAAAAAGAAGCGAAAGCAGTTATACTCCAAAATACAATCACCTTATTAGCAGGTGGAGCTGGAAGTGGGAAAACACTTTTAGCATGTAATGTTGCATTAGATGGTCTTTTAAGAAGACAATATGATAAAATAATTATTACACGTCCTACAGTATCAAAAGAAGAAATAGGATTTTTGCCTGGGGATTTAAGAGAAAAAATGGATCCATGGGTCCAGCCTATCTATCAAAACTTTTTTGCCTTATATGATAAAGTTAAAATTGAAAAACTTATAGATGATGGTAAAATAGAAATTGTACCTGTATCATTTATGAGAGGTAGAACATTTTTAGAATCAATGATCATTGTTGATGAAGCACAAAATGTAACTCATGAACAAATGGAAATGATTACATCTCGTATTGGTTTAAGAAGTAAAATGATGATTTGTGGAGATCAACATCAAACGGATTTAAAGAAAAAATCCGAATCTGGATTTAAATTCCTATATACTGCAGCTAGAAAAATTAAAAATTTAGAAGCTATTACATTGCATAGTAATCATAGAGATTCTATTGTAGAAGATTTACTACAGTATTATCAAGAAGCAGTGGAAAAAGGAATAACTATTACAACTTCAGGTTCATATATTTATAATAATAAAAATTAACATCATATTTATAATAAAAATATATTATGGCAATCTGTAACCCAACAGGCTCTCTTACTGTAACAATTTCAGAAAATATTCAATTACCAAATGGTAATATTGAAAGTGCACTAAATACAGTAGTTATTCCAAATGTAAAACAAGTAGTAAGAAGAATTGATACAATTTCTTCATATTGGGAAGATACAGGAGTAGAAATTTTAAGATTTGTAGCTGATGAAGCTTCACAAACAGCAGGTTCATTTGTAAGAGATACAGTTAAATATTTAAGATTTACAAATTTAGATAAAAATAATTTTGTTTCACTTTATTTAGTTCAAGATAGTCCACAAGCTGACTCACCAAATTCAGGTAATGTTGGGTCAGGTGATGAAGGTGTATTTAGATTAGATCCTGGTAAATCTATGATGTTATCTAATGCACAATTTGAAAGTAGCAATTATTATGATTATGTAGTAGATGGATATGTTGATTTACAATATTTTTCTTCATTTGCTTCATTAACTTCAATTAAAGCAAAAGCTGATACTGCAGATGTTCAAATAGAGTATTTTGTAGGATCTTCTTAATATTTATAATAAAATTAAATTTAATTAAAAAATGGCATTAACATTCAGAACAGGTTCAGGTGGTAAAGGTTCAGCTTTAACAATTGATGAACTAGATAATAACTTTAGACACTTTACAGGGTCCCATAGTATAACAGGATCGTTAACTATATCGGGTTCATGTGATATAACAGGATCACTTGTAGTATCAGGATCTATTACTACTACTGAAGATGTAAATCTTACGGGTTCATTTACGGGTTCATTTGATGGAGAATTAAATGGTAGATTAACTGGATCAGGAACTGGATCTTGGGATGGGGACGTAGTAGGATCACTATCAGGCTCATTTACAGGTTCATGGGATGGATACAATTCAGGATCATGTTTAATAGGTTGTACTTCATCTGCAGCCCCAACAGGTGCTAGACCAGAAGGTACATTTGAATTTGTAGTAGATGGTGGTAATTACTTTATGTATGTTTACTTAGGTGGAGCTTGGAGATCAGGTTCACTAAGTTAAAAATAAATTATAATAATAAAATATATAAGGGTTCAAATTGAACCCTTTTTTTCTCATATTTATAATAAAACTATATTATTATGAATGTACCTATCTACGATGGTAACCCACTTTGGAATCCTAATTCACTACCTTTTGGCTTTTATAATCAATATCATGATTTTCAAGTTGATTGTGTTAAAGTAGCTGAATTTGTAGCAATTAGATTAGGTTATCCCTTAGTTGATGTAGAATTACAATCAGGATCAATATTTACAGCTTTTGAAGAAGCAATTACGGTTTATGGAAATGAATTATATGCTTATTTAATAAGAGATAATTTATTAACTTTAGAAGGATTTCAAATAGAAGACTTCGAATTCCTAAATAGAAGTATTATTGCTCCTAATTTACAATATGTAATAAAAATAGCTGAACAATATGGTGCTGAAGCGGGAACAGGCGGTAATGTACCGTGGTATACAGGTTATATTCCACTTACTTCTAGTGTTCAAGATTATGATTTAAATGCTTGGGCTCAAAGTGAAGGGATCACTGGTAGTATAGAAATAAAAAGAGTTTTTTATCAAGAACCAATCCCTGCTTCTGCAAGATATTTAGATCCTTATGATGGATTTGGGTTTGGAGGAGTAGCAGCTGCTGGTTTAACTGAATTAGGAGGTTTTGGGGGAGGTACAGGATATTTAATGATGCCCTTACATTATGATATGCAAGTTATTCAAGCTATTGAAATGAATACTCAAATTAGACTATCTAATTATAGTTTTGAAATGCATAACAATGTACTAAGATTATTCCCAATTCCGGGACCTAATGTACACAATGTTACGGATGAAAATATTAATGCAGGTAATGTTTGGTTTGAATACACTAAAATTAATGATATTATTAGTGGAAGTGTAATCCCGGCTTGTGATAAGGTATCAAATGCATCAAATGTTCCTTATACTAACCCTAATTATGATTTAATTAATTCAATTGGTAGACAATGGATTTTTGAATATACTTTGGCTTTATGTAAAGAAATATTAGGTTACATTAGAGGTAAATATGGTACAATTCCAATTCCAAATGCAGATGTAACATTAAATCAATCAGATTTATTAGCTGCGGCGACAGCAGAAAAAACCGCATTATTAGAAAGATTAAGAGCTTATTTTGATGAAACTTCAAGAGCAGCATTATTAGCTAGAAAGGCATCAGAAAAAGAAAGTATGGATAAAGAATTAGAAGGAGTACCAAATTTTATTTATATAGGTTAATATGTGCGCAATGTATACTAGACAAAGAGATGTCTCTTTGTTAAGAAAAATTAATAGAGAATTAATGGGTAATATTGTTACCCAACAATGTGCTATATATCAATTTAAATTAGAAGAAACTAAAGTAAATATTTATGGTGAAGCTTCCGAAGAAAAATTTTATAATGGTCCTTTTTTATTCAATGTTTTTATAAATAGACAAGACCAATCTTTTGGTGAGGATGAAGAAGGTATACAATTTAATCAAGCTATTGATTTCTATTTCTTTAGAGATGATCTAAAAAAAGCAAATATAGTTCCTGAAGTAGGAGATATTATCTTATACCAAGAAGGGTACTATGGTATTACTAGTACAGTTGCTAACCAATATTGGGGAGGAAAAAACCCATCATACCCAAATAATAACTCAGATGGAACTCCAAATCCACTAAACCCAGATTTAGATCAATTTGGGGAAAGTGTTTCTATATTATGTTCTACATATTATATCCCAGCAGATAAAGTAGCAATTTCACCTTATAAAGAAAGATTTTAATGGCACTTAGAAAACCTATACCAAAAACACAAAAAGAATTATCTAATGACCAAATTAGACCAACGTCAACTAGATATGGCAATCCTAATATACCTTTAGCATCTAATGAAAGTGAAACAGGAATATCTTTTAACAGATCTGAAAAATTATCTTGGACTGATGACACAACTAAACCTTTTTCAATTGGTATTAAAGATTTAGATGAAGCTGTATTTTATTATTTTCAAAATGTAATTAAACCATTTGTTTATCAAAATGGTGAAAGAAGAGAAGTTCCAATAATTTATGGTTCTCCCGAAAGATGGAAATCATACCAAAAAGATAATTATTATAGAGATAAAAATGGTGCTATAATGTTACCTATTATAGTAGTTAAAAGAAATTCTATTACAAAAGATAGAACTGTGTATAATAAATTAGATGCTAATAGTCCTAATTTATATGGAAGTTTCCAACGTGCTTGGAATCCTAAAAATTTCTATAATAATTTTGCAGCTATTAACAATAAAATTCCAGCTAAACAATTTTATGCTGTAGCAGTTCCCGATTTTGTTAATTTAGAGTATAGTTGTTTAATCCAAACTTATTATATGGAACAACTAAATAAAATAATTGAATCTTGTGAGTATGCTTCAGATGCGTATTGGGGTAATCCTGAAAGATTTAAATTTAGAGCATTTATTGATAGTTTTGCAACTGAAACTTCTTTAACAGCTGGTAAAGATAGGTTGGTAAAGGGAACATTTAATATTAGATTAAGGGGATACATTATACCTGATACTATACAAAAAGATATGAATTCTATTTCAAAATATAATTCTAAATCTAAATTTGTAGTACAAATGGAAACAACTTCAAATTCAGAAATATTTGAAGAAGGGGTTTCTAAAACTAGAGATGGTAGAACAAGAAGAAAAAGAGGGGTTGAAGGTAACATTGCAAGTGTAAATGATTCACCTGTAGCAACTGAAATAAAAAATGAACCAGGAACAGGTTTAAAAGGATAATATGGCAAGTAATGTAAGATTTGTAGATTCTTTAAAAGTTGGAGCTTACTCTGGCGATGGTAGTGGTGGACCAGGTGAAATTGGGGCTACTGGTGCTACTGGTGCTCATGGAGCAACTGGTGCTACTGGTCCTCAGGGTGTACAAGGTGCAACAGGTCCTCAAGGTATTCAAGGTGCTACTGGTCCACAAGGTATTCAAGGTGCTACTGGTCCACAAGGAGAAACAGGTGCAACAGGTATACAAGGTGCAACTGGTTTAACTGGTGCTACTGGCCCTCAAGGAGAAACAGGCGCAACAGGTGAAATTGGAGCTACTGGTCCACAAGGAGAAGTAGGAGCAACAGGTGTTCAAGGCGCAACTGGTCCACAAGGCGAAATAGGTGCTACTGGAGAAACTGGTGCTACTGGAGAAACTGGTGCAACAGGAATTCAAGGTGAAACTGGAGCAACAGGAGTTCAAGGAGCTACAGGTCCACAAGGTGAAACAGGTGCAACAGGAATACAAGGTATCCAAGGTGCAACGGGTTTAACAGGAGCTACTGGTTTAACAGGTTCAACAGGACCACAAGGTGAAATAGGTGCGACTGGAATTCAAGGGGAAACGGGTGCAACAGGTTTAACTGGCTCAACAGGACCACAAGGAGAAACTGGTGCTACTGGTGTACAAGGCGAAATTGGTGCTACTGGTGTACAAGGTGCAACTGGGCCACAAGGTGAAACAGGTGCAACAGGAATCCAAGGTATTCAAGGTGCAACAGGTGTTCAAGGAGCTACAGGCCCACAAGGAGAAATTGGGGCTACTGGAGTTCAAGGAGCTACAGGTCCACAAGGCGAAACAGGTGCTACTGGTATTCAAGGATTACAAGGAGCAACTGGTTTAACAGGTGCAACAGGTACTCAAGGTGAAGTAGGAGCAACAGGTGAAACGGGTGCAACAGGTCCACAAGGCGAAATTGGTGCAACAGGTATTCAAGGTGCAACTGGTCCTCAGGGTGAAACAGGAGCTACTGGAATTCAAGGTGAAATAGGAGCAACAGGAGTACAAGGTGCAACAGGACCACAAGGTGAAACGGGTGCAACCGGCCCTCAAGGAGAAATAGGTGCAACTGGAGTTCAAGGAGCTACAGGACCTCAAGGAGAAACTGGAGCTACTGGTTTAACAGGTTCAACAGGAATTCAAGGTATACAAGGTGCTACTGGTGTACAAGGAGCCACTGGCCTACAGGGTGAGACAGGAGCAACAGGAATTCAAGGCGAAATAGGAGCTACAGGTGCAACAGGTCCTCAAGGTGAGACTGGAGCAACTGGTATACAAGGGGAAACGGGTGCAACAGGATTACAAGGAGCTACAGGTGTACAAGGTGCAACAGGATTAACTGGTTCAACAGGCCCTCAAGGTGAAATAGGTGCAACAGGTTTAACAGGAGCTACTGGACCACAAGGTGAAACAGGTGCAACAGGTCCTCAAGGAGAAACTGGAGCAACAGGAGTTCAAGGTATTCAAGGAGCAACTGGTTTAACAGGATCAACTGGTCCACAAGGTGAAACAGGAGCAACAGGAATTCAGGGATTGCAAGGTGCTACTGGTTTACAAGGTGCTACTGGTCCACAAGGCGAAATAGGAGCTACTGGAGAAATTGGAGCAACAGGTTTAACAGGTGCTACAGGCCCTCAGGGCGAAATAGGAGCAACAGGATTAACTGGGGCAACTGGTCCACAAGGCGAAACGGGAGCAACTGGTATTCAAGGATTACAAGGTGCTACTGGTTTACAGGGTGCTACTGGACCACAAGGAGAAACTGGAGCAACTGGTATTCAGGGATTACAAGGAGCAACTGGTTTAACAGGATCAACAGGACCACAAGGTGAAGTTGGAGCAACAGGGGTTCAAGGTGCAACAGGACCACAAGGTGAAACAGGAGCAACTGGAGTTCAGGGAGCAACAGGATTAACTGGTTCAACAGGCCCTCAGGGTGAAATAGGTGCTACTGGTGTTCAAGGCGCAACAGGACCACAAGGTGAAACGGGTGCAACTGGAGTTCAAGGAGCTACAGGTCCACAGGGCGAGACTGGAGCAACAGGTATTCAGGGGTTACAAGGTGCAACAGGATTAACTGGTTCAACAGGACCACAAGGAGAAATAGGTGCTACAGGTATACAAGGTGCTACAGGACCTCAAGGAGAAACTGGAGCTACTGGTATTCAAGGATTACAAGGAGCTACTGGTTTAACAGGTGCTACTGGACCACAAGGTGAAACGGGTGCAACAGGAATCCAAGGAGAAACAGGTGCAACAGGAGTTCAGGGAGCAACTGGACCACAAGGAGAAATTGGTGCAACTGGTATTCAAGGCGCAACTGGTCCACAAGGAGAAACAGGTGCAACTGGTATACAAGGATTACAAGGTGCTACTGGTTTACAAGGTGCTACTGGTCCACAGGGCGAAACGGGAGCAACAGGATTACAAGGAGCAACTGGCCCTCAAGGTGAAACTGGTGCTACAGGACCTCAAGGCGAAACTGGAGCTACTGGTATTCAAGGATTACAAGGAGCTACTGGTTTAACGGGTGCTACAGGCCCACAAGGAGAAATAGGTGCTACTGGTGTTCAAGGCGCAACAGGACCACAAGGTGAAACTGGAGCAACAGGAATTCAAGGGGAAACGGGTGCAACAGGACTAACAGGTGCTACTGGTCCACAGGGTGAAACAGGTGCTACAGGTATACAAGGATTACAAGGTGCTACTGGTTTACAGGGTGCTACTGGACCACAAGGCGAAACAGGTGCAACTGGTGTACAAGGAGCTACGGGTCCACAAGGCGAAACTGGTGCTACAGGAGTTCAAGGTGCAACAGGACCACAAGGCGAAATTGGAGCTACAGGTATACAAGGAGCTACTGGACCACAAGGCGAAACTGGAGCAACAGGAATTCAAGGGGAAACGGGTGCAACAGGTTTAACAGGGGCTACTGGCCCTCAAGGAGAAGTAGGTGCGACTGGTATACAAGGGGCTACAGGTCCACAAGGAGAAACAGGAGCTACGGGTATTCAGGGAGCTACAGGTCCACAAGGCGAAACAGGTGCAACTGGTGTACAAGGAGCTACAGGCCCTCAAGGAGAAACAGGAGCTACAGGTATACAAGGTGCTACAGGAATTCAAGGCGAAACTGGAGCAACAGGTCCTCAGGGAGAAATTGGAGCAACAGGATTACAAGGAGCAACTGGTTTAACAGGTTCAACAGGTCCACAGGGAGAAACAGGAGCAACAGGAGTTCAAGGAGCAACAGGCCCACAAGGTGAAATAGGTGCAACAGGAGTTCAAGGTGCTACTGGTCCTCAGGGCGAAACTGGAGCTACGGGTATTCAAGGTGCTACTGGACCACAAGGGGAAACGGGTGCAACAGGAGTTCAAGGTGTTCAAGGTGCAACAGGATTAACTGGTTCAACAGGACCACAAGGTGAGACAGGTGCAACAGGCCCTCAAGGAGAAACTGGAGCAACAGGAGTACAAGGAGCTACAGGTCCACAAGGGGAAACGGGTGCAACAGGTTTAATAGGTGCTACTGGTCCACAAGGAGAAACGGGCGCAACTGGAGTTCAAGGAGCAACTGGTCCGCAAGGCGAAACAGGAGCAACAGGTTTAACAGGTGCTACAGGCCCTCAGGGCGAAACAGGAGCTACTGGTATTCAGGGAGCTACAGGTCCACAAGGGGAAATAGGAGCAACTGGAGTTCAAGGAGCTACTGGACCACAAGGAGAAACTGGAGCTACAGGCGTACAAGGAGCAACTGGTCCACAAGGTGAAACTGGTGCAACAGGAGTTCAAGGTGCTACTGGTCCTCAGGGCGAAACAGGAGCTACGGGTATTCAAGGCGCAACTGGACCACAAGGAGAAACAGGAGCTACTGGGCCACAAGGGGAAACGGGTGCAACAGGAGTTCAAGGTGCTACTGGTTTACAAGGAGCAA
>Ga0213867_1000500_pt1 | contig 17568 bp, 16 predicted proteins | sample PICome_12_FD_160120 | JGI IMG/M metagenome (GOLD analysis project Ga0213867, IMG submission 160120) | Coastal seawater microbial communities near Pivers Island, North Carolina, United States - PICO540 | ecosystem: Environmental > Aquatic > Marine > Coastal | place: USA: North Carolina... | reverse complement strand
TACTGCAGGTAACACTGCACATTTTACCTGCACTGGTTTTAGAGTTGTACATCTTCACGCTGACCAAGAGTTTCTAATTAATTTTGGTGCTGCAGAAGCAAACTGTGGTGCTAATGATTTAGAACTAGAGGCAGGTAATTACACTCTTGCAATACCTGACGCTATTGGTGATGCTGTTATAATGAATATCTTAGCAGCAACCAGTGATAACGTAACTGTTAAAGTAGTACTTTCGTAAAACAAAAGACAACCCTGCTGAAATATAGTGGGGTTGTTTTACTCTGAGGGATATCTTAAATGAAAAAGAAATCAACGGTCAATGCTGCAGGTAACTACACAAAACCTACTATGCGTAAGAATCTCGTTGCAAGAGTTAAAGCGAGTTCCAAGGGTGGCAAACCTGGGCAGTGGTCTGCCAGAAAAGCACAGATGGTTGCAAAACAATATAAAGCAAAGGGTGGGGGCTACAAGTAATGAAAGCCTCTCAAAAAAGTTTAAAAGACTGGACAAAACAAAAGTGGCGTACCAAGAGTGGAAAGCCTAGTGCTAAGACTGGTGAAAGGTATCTACCTGAAGCAGCTATAAAGTCTTTGTCATCCTCTGAGTATGCAGCAACTACAAAAGCAAAGAGAGAAGGAACTGCAAAAGGAAAGCAGTTTGTAAAGCAACCTAAGTCTGTTGCAAAAAAAACAAGAAAGTTTAGAGCAAATGAGGGTGGTATGGCTAGTAAATTTCCAGATTTAACAGGTGACGGTAAAGTTACCAAAAAAGATATATTAAAAGGTAGAGGCGTAAGTCTAAATAAAGGTGGTATGCCTAAAAAGAAAGGTTATGCTAAAGGTGGTAAAATATCTGACATGCGTAAGACAGGAATGTTTTACGGTGGCATGGCTAAGAAAGGTAAATAGCAATGGCTTCTTATAAAGATTATAAAAGTATATCTGCTGCTAAGAAAGCAGGATCTATATACTACACTAACAAAGCAGGTAAAAAAATGCTTGCTGTTACAAAAGAACAGTTAGATGCTTGGAAGAAAAAGAACAAAGGTAAGTTTAAAGGTTCTGCTCTGACAGCTTGGGCTAACGCCAAGGGTAAAGACATTAAACCTTCTACTCTTAAAAAATCTCCTTTTCCAAAAACAAGACCTTCAAGTGGTAGTGTAAAAGTTGAGGTTCTCATAGGTTCTAAACCAAAGTCTGATATTGAGGAAAAAATAGATAAAGGAAAAAATCCACCAGGAGGTTTAAGAGCTAAAGGACTCAGGAAATTAAAAGAAAAAATAACTGGTAAGTCTAAGGGTGGTATGGCTAAAAGGAAAGCTAAGAAATGAGATTAGAAGGTAATAGAATATTATCAGATGATAACAAAGTAATTGCTGAAAAAGAAAGAGGGTACGGTGACTGGATATCCAAAGATGATTCTGTTTCTATATCTGACATACTAGATTTTGTTAACGGTTCTGTTACAGAAGAAGTAGAAGTAGAAGAAACAGAGATGGTTCGTGCTCGTAACGAAAAGGGTCACTACATAGCTGATGATCCTGATACCCCAGAGAATGAAGCCTGGACAACTAAAGTAGTAAATAAGTTTCTAGGTAGGAAGTGACTATCGGGGTTGCATAAATGTCACTAGTATGATATAACTACTTGAATATAACTATCCTCACCCAGTTAGGGCTAACATAAACAGAGGATAGAAAATGTTTAAAAGATTATTCAACAGAATTGTAGAAGCAAGAACAGAGTCAGCTAGACGTAAGATTGCAAGAATGCAACTTTACCAAATGACTGACAGAGAACTACGAGACTTAGGTATTGGTAGATATGATATAGAGAGGGTTATACTAACAGGTAAAGCCCTTTGAAGAACGCAATCAGTTCTTTAATGATACTAGGAGTACTTTGGGAGGAGGCTCGTGGACCCAGTAACAATAATCGGTGGAGCTACCGTAGCGTTCAATGCTTTGAAGAAAGGTTTCCAATTCGGAAAAGATCTTCAAGAAATGGGTGGGCAACTAAATCAGTGGGCTAGTAGCATGAGCGACTTGTCCTACTTAGAGCAGAAAAACAAGAACCCTCCTTGGTGGAAATCACTGGGGGGTTCTGTTGAAGCAGAAGCTCTAGAAATATTTACTGCTAAAAAGAAGGCTGAATCTATGAGACAAGAGTTAAAAGATTGGATCAGTTTTACGTATGGACCTTCTGTTTGGGATGAACTTGTAGCCACTGAGGGTAGGATACGTAAACAAAAGAAAGAGCAAGAGTACCGTAAGTCAGAGATACAAGAAGCAATAATTACTTGGGGTATCTCAGGTGTGCTTCTTTCAGTAGGTGCAGGTACTCTAGGTTTTATAATTTATATGGTGGCATAATGGCAAGAAACTTAACGGATAAACAACAGAGGTTCCTTGAAGTTCTTTTTGAAGAAGCAAAAGGAGATCCTGTACAAGCTAAAAAATTAGCAGGGTACGCTGATAGTGTAGCCTCTACATCTATTGTTAACACACTGACAGATGAAATAGCAGATGTTACAAAGAAGTTTATAGCACAGTCTTCAACCAAAGCAGCCTACACAATGTTTTCAGTTATGGCAGATCCTACAGATCTGGGTGTAAAAGAAAAGATGTTAGCAGCTAAAGATATCCTAGATCGTGCAGGATTTGTAAAAACAGACAGGGTAGAAGTAAAGACCTCAGAGCCTTTATTTATTTTACCTGCGAAAGATAATGAGTAAAAGAGCTACAACAGCAGATCACCCAACCAAGGTTGACTGGCAGATACCACTCAGGGGAGAACTAGGAGAATGGTACTCTGTCATAAGAGTAGGAAGACACGTACCTTTTGGTTACAAACAAGATGAAACAGATCCAGACTTACTACTCCCTATCCCTGAAGAGTTAGAATTACTAGAAAAAGCTAAACTATTTCTTCAAGAATACAGCACTAGGAAAGTAGCAGTCTGGTTATCTAAAGAATCTGGTAGAGAAATATCACATGTAGGGTTATACAAACGTGTCAGAATGGAAGAAAAAAGGCGTAGAGCTTCCTCGAACTATAAGCAGTATGCCAAAAAGTACAAAGAAGCGGCAAGGAAAAGCCAGAAGATCGAAGAGAAAAGACTTGGTGGAAAAAATACCAGAAGTCTTGACACAGATGAGGGATACATCGAACTCGCAAGAGGGGAGTGTTGCCCCTTCTGTGGACAAACAAGAGGTGATATTTGAACCTAACCCAGGACCACAAACTAAGTTTCTAGCATCCACTGAACAGGAAGTACTATATGGAGGAGCAGCAGGTGGTGGCAAGTCGTATTCGATGGTGGCTGATCCAGTTAGATACTTTACGAATCCACATTCACGAATGCTACTTGTTCGTAGGAGCACAGAAGAGTTACGAGAACTTATTTCTGTAAGTAAGCAGCTTTACCCAAAGGCTGTCCCAGGAATAAAGTTTATGGAAAGAGATAAGACTTGGGTAGCACCTAACGGTGCAACACTCTGGATGTCGTACCTTGATCGTGATGATGACGTTATGAGATACCAGGGTCAAGCCTTTAACTGGATTGGTTTTGATGAGTTGACTCAGTGGCCCTCCAGTTACGCTTGGTCTTACATGCGCTCAAGGTTACGTACAACAAAAGCTAGTGGACTACCTCTTTACATGAGAGCCACAAGTAACCCTGGAGGTCCAGGTCATCAGTGGGTACGTAAACACTTTATTGAACCTAACGCTCCAGGAAATTCTTTCTGGGCAACAGACGAAAACGGTGACGTAATTCAATGGCCTAAAGGTCACTCAAGAGAGGGTGAACCTCTATTTAAAAGAAAGTTTATACCTGCCACCCTGTTTGATAATCCCTACCTATCTGAGGATGGGATGTACGAAGCAAACCTTTTATCCCTACCTGAACATCAAAGAAGACAACTACTTGAGGGTGACTGGGACATAAATGAGGGTTCGGCATTTCCAGAGTTCAACAGGAAGATACACGTAGTTGACCCCTACGATATACCTTCTAACTGGATTCGTTTTAGAGCCTGTGACTACGGATACGGATCTCACACAGGCGTTGTATGGATAGCAATAGTTCCAGGGTCTGAGCAGCTAATTGTCTACAGGGAGTTGTACGTTTCTAAGGTTATAGCGACTGACTTGGCTGACATGATCCTGGAATTGGAAGAAGGAGAACAGATAAGATACGGAGTTTTAGACTCCTCTCTTTGGCACAAAAGAGGTGATACTGGACCTAGCCTAGCAGAGCAAATGATCATGAAAGGATGCAGATGGCGTCCTGCAGACAGATCAAAAGGTTCTCGTGTAGCAGGTAAAAACGAGCTACACAGAAGATTACAAGTAGATGAGTTTACAGAGGAACCCAGACTTGTTCTATTTAATAACTGCACAAATACTATCGCTCAACTACCGTCTATACCTTTAGATAAAAAGAACCCTGAAGACGTAGACACAAACTCAGAAGATCACCTGTACGATGCTTTGCGGTACGGTGTGATGACTAGACCCAGAAGTAACTTATTTGATTTCAACCCAGACTCCCAACGATCAGGCTTTCAAGCATCAGATCCCACATTTGGATATTAAGGACTAACTCATGGAAGAAGATGACATCTTTGAATCAGACGAACTTTACATGGACGAAGAAGAGTCCTCCTTTGTAGAGGATAAAGACGATGCTGATAACAGTAGAGATGAAAAAGTAGGGACTGTTGTAGGTCTTGTTGAAGGTAAATTCTACAAGGCTGAAAAGGCTAGATACACTGATGAGCTACGATGGATTAGAGCCTATCAAAACTATCGTGGTGTTTACGGATCAGACGTACAGTTTACATCTACAGAGAAGTCTAAAGTATTTGTAAAGGTAACGAAGACCAAGGTTCTTGCAGCCTATGGTCAAATTGTAGATGTACTCTTTGGTTCTAACAAATTTCCTATCTCTATCAACCCTACTGTTTTACCAGAGGGTATAACAGACACTGTAAACTTTGAGACTGACAGCAACATGCGTAAGGCTCAAGAGTCTGATGGTGCTTTACCAGATGATGATACAAGACTACAACCTGGTGAAACAATTATTGATTTACGAGAAAGACTTGGAGCAATCCGTAATAAACTAGAACCTGTAAAGAACCTTGTAGAAGAAGGTCCAGGAACTACTCCAAGTAAAGTTACATTCCATCCTGCTATGGTAGCAGCTAAAAAGATGGAAAAGAAAATACATGACCAACTAGAAGAGTCTAATGCTAGAAAGCAGTTACGCATAGCAGCATTTGAGACAGCCTTGTTTGGTACAGGTATTATGAAGGGTCCATTTGCGTATGACAAAGAGTACCCTTCTTGGTCAGAAGATGGTGAGTACACTCCTACAGTTAAGACTGTACCACAAACATCAAGTGTTAGCATCTGGAACTTCTACCCTGACCCTGACGCTAACAACATGGATGAAGCAGAGTACGTTGTTGAGAGACACAAGATGTCTAGATCTCAAATGCGTAACTTAAAGAAAAGACCTTTCTTCAGATCAAACGCTATTGATACAGCTATCAGCATGGGAGAGTCCTACTCAAAAGAGTGGTGGGAACAAGTCATGGAAGAAGCTGATCAAGAAACAAAGGCTGAGAGATACTCAGTGCTGAGTTCTGGGGGTATGTTGACACAGAGCTTTTAAAAGAATACGAAATAGAAATCCCTAAAGAATTAAAAGACCAGGATCAGGTTTCCGTAAACATATGGGTTTGTAACGGACAAGTGTTACGTCTTGTAATGAACCCATTTACTCCTTCTATTTTACCATACTACGCAGTTCCTTTTGAGGTAAACCCTTACTCATTCTTTGGGGTAGGTATTGCAGAGAACATGGATGATACACAGAATCTTATGAACGGATTTATGAGGATGTCAGTAGATAACGCAGCATTGTCTGGTAATCTACTCATAGAGGTAGACGAGACTAATCTCGTCCCAGGGCAAGACCTCTCTGTGTATCCAGGCAAAGTGTTTCGGAGACAGGGAGGGGCTCCTGGTCAAGCTATCTTTGGAACCAAGTTTCCAAACGTAAGTAACGAGAACATGCAGATGTTTGATAAAGCAAGAGTATTAGCAGATGAGTCAACTGGCTTTCCATCTTTCGCACATGGTCAGACAGGCATACAGGGTGTGGGCCGTACTGCTTCTGGTATTTCCATGCTCATGTCTGCTGCCAACGGTAGCATACGTAACGTTGTTAAAAATATAGATGATTATCTTCTTGGCCCTATAGGTAGGGCTTTCTTTCATTTTAATATGCAGTTTGACTATGATGATAACATAAAGGGTGACTTGTCTGTAAAGGCTGAAGGAACTGAAAGCTTGATGGCTAACGAGGTTCGTAGTCAAAGACTTATGCAATTTCTTGGTGTTGTACAGAATCCAGTGCTTGCACCTTTCGCAAAAATGGATTATATTATCAGAGAGATTGCTAAGTCTATGGATCTTGATCCTGACAAACTTACAAACTCTATGGGTGACGCAGCTATACAGGCTGAGATCCTCAAGAAATTCCAAGCAGATAATCCACCACCCCAAGTAGATCCTAACGCTCCACAACAGCAACAGGGTGCTCCTCAACAGGGAGAACAACAACCTCCTGCAGGTGCTCAAGTACAAGACACTCAAGGATCAGGTGGTGGTCAAGTAGGCACAGGAACAGCCCCACTACCAGGAGAGCAAGGGTTCACTGGTAACACAGGCTAAAGGATAGCAATGAGCATTAAACTTCTCGTAAATGATAAGAAGATATGGGATTCGTTTAACGAACTTATAGATCAGAAACTAAAATTTGTTCACTCACAACTAGAACAAACAATGAAGTCTGAAGACTTATACAGGCTACAGGGTGAAGCAAGAGCATTTCGTAGATTAAAACTTTTGAGAGATGAAGTAAATGGATCTAAACCAGATTAACGAAGAAAAATTTACTGACGAAGAAATGTCAGAGGTAGATAGGCTACAGAGTGACCCTAGCTCTGAGTATTACTACAATGATCCAGACATTGAAGAAGGTTTTTTAGATAAGATTAAAAGAAAGCTTGAGCCTTATGGGGAGGACTTCAAAGGTTTTATTGAGTATCTGTTAACACCTAGTAGACACTTTGGTACAGGTCAATACAACGAAGGTGGTGTAACAGAACAGATGGAAATGTTTGGTTACACTGCTGAAGGAGCACAGCAGGAGGCTGACAAGTTTGTAGGAGAAGCAGGAAACTTAGAAGAGGATATATCTAAGGCTGCATCTTTTATAGTTCCATTCTACGACTCAGGTGTAAACATAGTAAATGTTGCACAGGAATACATGAAACCTGAACAGGAACGTGACTACGACTACATAAAGAGCCAGTTTACAGAAGCAGGTCAGAGTGCTGCCATAGAGGGTGGTCTACTTCTTATGGGTGGTGTTGCAGGTAAATACGGAGCCAAAGGTATCAAGGCTCTAGCTGATAAAGTAAAACAGTACGAGATAGATTCTACAGCAATGTCAGCATTTGGTGCAGGAGCTATCAGGAAGAAACCTACCATCAAAGAAGGTGTTCCTACTATAGAGGCAACAGGTCTTACAGACGAAGCTATTGAAACATGGCGTAAGAAAAACAAAACATCTGATGAATTTAGAAAAGCTTTAAAAGGTAGAAATCCTGAACTTCAAGAGTTGGCTAAAGGAGTATCAGAAGGACGAGTTTTTAGCACTACCTATCGTAAACGTGCTGATGAACTTAGACCTATTAGAGTAGTTAAAGAAGTACCTAAACCTGCAACTAATAAAGAAATTGTAAGTGCCTTAAACGATAAACAAAGAAGAAACCCTATTATTGGACTTAATGAAAAAGTTTCAACAGGGGAAATGGTAGACGTAAGGTTAAACATACCTGCATATACTGACTACAATGTTTGGGTTCCTACAATTAGGCATGATGGAAAAGAAAAATACAAAGCTGCAGTTAGACTAAAAAATGTCAACTTTATAAAACCTACTTTAAGTGGTAGTGCAAAAAGAACAGATAGCTCTAAAGCTCTTAAAGTAGCAGAGGGTGGTGAAAAAAATCCTTTTGCTGTTATGACAGGCGAATATGTAGAGGGTACTGATGATGAACTTTTCACTATGTCAAAAGAAGTTTTTGATAGTAGTGAGTGGACACAAGTAGGGTATGACCCAATAAAAAGAGGTTTCTTTTATGACAGAGAAACTGGACAAGCAATCCTAGAAGCAGATGAAGTAATTCAGGTAGGACATTTGGTCTTAGCAAAAAATGCAAAGAAGACAGACCCAGATGTTTTTCCTTTTAACAAGGGCGGTGCAGTAATGGACGATCAAATGAAGATGGCATTTATGGATGAGGGTGGAATAATAGATGATGATCTGGACGTAGATCCAGTATCAGGAAACGAAGTACCACCTGGCTCTCTTGCAGAAGAAGTACGAGATGATATTCCTGCACAACTCTCTGAGGGTGAGTATGTCGTTCCTGCTGATGTTGTCAGATACTACGGTGTCAAGTTCTTTGAAGATCTAAGAGATCAAGCTAAGATGGGTCTAGCTGAGATGGAAGCCAATGGGCGTATAGGTGGAGAGCCTGTACCTGCAGGTGGTCCTATTAATGACGAGGAACTATCTGAGCAAGAAATGTCTGCTATCAGACAAATGATGACAGGCATGGCTGAAGGTGGTGAAGTACAGAACCCTTACCTACAGCAACAGCAACTGTACAGCCAACCCAGACCTGCTCCTATAGATGAGAAAAGAAACACAACTATAACTGGCATTAATCCTGTTGAGAATCAAATGCCAATGCAGAGCATGGCTGATGGTGGTCAGGTACAAGGATATCAAAGTGGTGGTGCAGAAATAACAACAACACCTGCACCTGCAATAAATACTTTTGATCCTGGTCAGTACGGTCTTGGTTTTAGTTTTATGGGTAATCAACCACAACAGCAACCACCAGTTGCAGACACACCTGCAACACCTGAGACTATGACACTGTATGGACCTAACGGAGAGATAAGAACATTTAACATGCCTCTCAGTGAAGCAGACGCAGCAGAAGTAGCTAGACTAAAAGAGTTAGGTTACACAACAACAAAATCTGCAACACCTATCCCAACCCCAACTACAACAGGCGGTGGTGGTGGTGGATCAACAACACAGGTAGAGTCAGACCCTAATTCTTGGATGGAAAAGTTTGATTACACTGACATGAGTAATCTAGGATCACAAACATCTGAGTTATTAAATAAATCTCCAAAGGGTAGTGTTATAGGGGCGTTTATGAACGGAACTAACGCTGCTCAAGCTGCTGCTAACATTATTATTATGGAGGCTAACGGTGCTGATCAAGCAGAAGTAGATAGATTAAAAAGTCAGTATCAACAATTTCTTAAAGACTCTAAACTAGAATACATGCCTAAAGGTCTTATCAACGGAGATAGACTTGCAAAAGATGTTGCAAAATCTGAATTTGTTAATTTATCTAGAGATGCTAAAGATCCTTTTGGTAATCCAATATTTAAAGATGATTCCTCTTTTCAAAAACACACAAATGAAATGCGTTCTGCAACAAGGTCTAACGTGGCACAAACTGCAAGAGATACTGTTAGGGTTGGTAGAAGTAAAGACTCTACAACAGGAAGTGTTTACAAACCAGGTGGTATTGATGTGGCTTTACTTAAAAAAGATGATAAATCTAAAGCTTCACAAGCAGCACGTAAAAAATCTAAAAAATCATCTGCTGCTAGAAAATCAGCTATAGATCGTGCTCAAGCTTCTATGAAGAAATCTGGTAAAACAAGCGTATCAGACTTTAGAAAAGCTTATGAAAAACAAGGCGGTAGGTTTGCTACTGGTGGGAGAAACAAAGGCGGTCTAATGAATAAAAAGGGCAAGAAGTAAACAATAACAATAAGGCTACCCAGGAATGGTTCCTGGCCCCAACATAAAGGAGAACTTTAAATGCCTGAACTAACTACAATGGAAAAACCTAAAGTAGCAGGTTTTGTAGATCGTGGATATAACCACGCTAAGAAACAAAAGCAAATGGAGGCTGAAGAGGCTGAGATTGCTAGACTAGAAGCAGAGGCTCGTGGTGAAGAAGTGGAAGAACAACAGGAATCCAGTAGCGAGGATACTGAGAACTCCGAAGTTCAAGCAACGAGTGATACTCAACAAGAAGAAACCTCAGAGGAAACCGAAGCACAGGAAGACAATGACAGCGAGTTAAACGCTGAAGAAAAGTCTTTTAAGAAACGCTACGGTGATATTCGTAAACATCTAGCTTCTAAAGAAAAAGAGTGGCAAGAAAAGTTTGACGCTCTAGAGAGTAAGAGTAAGCACGAGGGTATTGTTCCTCCTAAGTCTGATGAAGACATAGAGAAGTGGGCAAGTGAGTACCCAGACGTAGCAGGTATTGTTGAAACTATTGCAGCTAAGAAAGCTCAAGAGATGTTCAACAAGGCTGAGTCACGTTTACAAGAGTTAGACGAGGCTCACTCTGAAGCTCAAAGAGTAAAAGCAGAGAATGTTATTCGTAAGTCTCACGAAGACTTTGATGATCTAAGACAATCAGATCAGTTTCACAACTGGGCAGACGAACAACCCAAGTGGGTTAAGGATGCACTCTACGAAAACATGGATGATCCTGCGTCAGTTGTACGTGTGATTGACCTATTTAAAATTGACAACGGTATGACTATAGCAGCTAAGAAACAATCTAAGAAAGCTGCAGCATCTACTGTTGCTAAAGGAACTCGCACTTCTTTAGACACAAAAGGCGTACAAGGACAAATAAAAGAGTCTGATGTAGCCAGAATGTCTAGTAAGGAGTTTGAGGAAATGCAGGACAAGATAAACGAATCTATGCGTAATGGCAAGTTTGTTTATGATATGTCTGGTTCTGCAAGATAAATGGTTGACATATATTAAGTCAAGCATATAACTACCAGTATCTGACTTGAAGCCTCCGTAAGGACTACCTTCAAAGATACATTTAACCCAAAAGTCTAAACTACAAAGAACTACCTGTCCAAGTATAGGCCCAGTAGTATTCTGTTGCGCAACCGAATGCTCTCTGCACCCTAGAAAACGTACAGCCTCTTTCAGGTGTTTAAGCTTTATTCTCAAAGCCAAATATCATGGAGGATTTTAATCATGGCTTTTCAAACCGCAACAGGTTATGGCAATTTACCAAACGGTAACTTTTCGCCAATAATCTACTCCAAAAAAGTACAGCTTGCTTTTCGCAAGGCTGCTACTGTAGGAGACATAACTAACTCTGATTATTTCGGAGAGATTAGCGCACAAGGTGATACTGTGCGTATTATAAAAGAACCAGAAATCTCAGTTCAAGCTTATGCTCGTGGTACAAACATCACAGCACAGGATCTTGAAGATGACGATTTTCAGTTAGTCGTAGATAAAAGCAACTACTATGCTTTTAAGATGGACGATATCGAAGAAGCGCACTCACATGTAAACTTCATGCAACTTGCAACGGATCGTGCAGCTTACAGACTAGCTGATCAGTATGACCAAGAAGTTCTTGGCTATCTGTCAGGTTTTAAGCAGTCAAGTCTACACTCAAAAGCTGATACAGTAAATGACCAAGTAAATGGTTCAAAGTCTGTTTCTTCTGCAGGTTCAGACGAGTTGCTTACAAGCATGAAGCTACGTAAAGATTCATTTGGTAACATTACGACAACATCAGCAGGGGATCATTCAATCCCAGTAACTGCTCGTATGCCAGGTGCTACATCTCTACCAACAGCTACAGTTTCACCTGCAATGATTGTTGCAAGAATGAAACGATTGCTTGACGTACAACAAGTTGATACCCAAGGTAGATGGCTTGTTGTTGACCCAGTGTTTATGGAGCTACTCTCTGATGAGGACTCACGCTTCATGAATGGAGACTACGGTGAAAGTGGTGGACTACGTAACGGTCTTACTATCAATAACTTTCATGGTTTCCGTCTATATGTATCATCAAACCTTCCTGCCCTAGGCACAGGTCCAGGTACATCAGGCACTGCAAACCAACTTACTAACTTTGGTGTTATAGTTGGTGGTCATGATTCTGCTGTCGCAACTGCGGAGCAAATCAGCAAGACTGAAACTTATCGTGACCCTGACAGCTTTGCTGACATTGTTCGTGGTATGCACCTATATGGCAGAAAAATACTAAGGCCAGAAGCCTTGGTTACTGCTAAATATAACGCAGCGTAAGGGGAGGATATAACTTATGGCTACTTTTGATATGACTCTCGCTTCTACTGCAGGTGTTGGTGCAGACGTTCTTGCTGTTCCAACTGTAGTAGGAAATACAGTACGCACTATGGAGGCAATCTTAGATATTGATGCTATGATTGCTGCAGGTGCTACTATTGCTAACGGTGACATCTTTCAACTACTAGAAGTTCCTGCTGAATCAATTGTGATTGCTGCAGGTGCTGAAATTATGAAGTCTTTTACTGCAAGTTGTACTTGTAATATTGACTTTGGTGGTGGAGATGACATCATTGATGGTGCTGCATTAGATGCTGCTGCAGGTACATACCTTGTAAAAGGTAGTAACGGTGAAGCTAATATTGTAAACACAGGTGCAGCCTCTACGTATGCTGCTGAGTCTTTGGCTCTTGTGGGTACTGCTGACACTATTGATGTTACAATCGCAGGTGCTGCTGCTGCAACTGGACGCTTACGTGTCTACGCAGTAGTTGTTGATGTTTCTGCTGCACAGACAGAAGCAGCGGTTGCTGCTCGTGACTTAGCATAAAACAACTTTGGGGGCTGACTTAGGTTGGCCCCTTTAGCTTATCTAAAGGAAACAATATGGCTTTGACATTTCTCTCGTTAACTAACGATGTTATTACACGCATGAATGAAGTAGTGCTTACATCTACTACCTTTGCAAACGCAAGGGGTGTTCAGGTACAATGTCAAAATGCAGTTAATGAATCTATAAGATATATTAATCAAAGAGAGTTTGGATACTCTTTTAATCACGCACAAAATTCTTCTACTTTGACTCCAGGTGTAGCAAGGTACAGCCTACCTACAAGTACTAAGTCAGTAGACTATAACACCGCAAGAATTAAAAAAGATGACGATCTTAATTCTGCAGGTAATAATTTAGTTTCTCTTAACTATAATGAGTACATTGATAAAGATTATCCTAACGAGGAAGATCAAATTAAATCAACAACTCTTAACGGATCACACTCAAGTTCTGTAACAACTCTTACTTTAACTTCTACTACAGGTTTTGCTGCATCAGGTAAAGTGTACATTGGTGGTGAGCAAGTAACTTATACTGCTGTTTCAGGTAATGATATAACAGGTTGTACAAGGGGTGCTAACAGTACAACTGCTGCACTACACGCAGATGGTACAACAGTAACACAGTTTGACGGTGGTGGTGTTCCTAGAAACATAGTACGTACCCCAGACAATAACTACTTGTTATATCCTTATCCAGATAAACAGTACGCACTAGTCTTTGATTACTTTACATTTCCATCTGACCTATCTGCTCATGGTGATACTACAAGTATACCAGACAGGTTTGGTCCTGTAATTGTAGATGGTGCTACAGCATTTGTGTATCAGTATCGTGGTGAGATGCAACAGTACCAGTTAAACTTTGGTAGGTTTGAGCAAGGCATTAAGAACATGCAGAGCTTGCTTATCAACAAGTATGAGTATGTAAGATCCACAGTTCTTATAACCCCTAGAGGTTCTGCTAACTTTATGGCAGGAGTCATTTCATAATGCCAGATACTTCTCAGGTTCAACCTGCAGCATTTAACTGTGAGGGCGGTTTAGTTTTAAACCGTTCTACTTTTTTAATGCAACCAGGTGAAGCGTTAGAGTTAGAAAACTTTGAGCCTGACATTGAGGGTGGCTACAGAAGAATAAATGGGTTTCGTAAATTCGTTAATCATATAGTTCCTCAAACATCTGACTCTAGTGAAAACATACTTATGGTTGCTAGTTTTGCTAACAAAGTTGTAGCAGCTAGAGGTGAAAAGATTTTTAGTTGTGGCTCTACTGAGCTTGCTTCAAAGATACTTTCTACAACTGCTATGACTGGATCAGGAACTATTACTGTAGATTCTACTACAGGGTTTTCTTCTAGTGGTACGTTACAAATTAACAGTGAGATATTTACTTATACAGGAATTACGTCCACTACTTTTACAGGAGTAACTCGTGCTACCTCAAGCACTACTGCAGCAGCCCACGCTCTTGACGATGTAGTATCTGAGTCTTGGACTGAAAGAGATTCTGGAAGAACCAGTGCAACTAAGTACGACTTTGAAAGATATAACTTTGACGGTAACGAAAAGATTATTGTTGTAGATGGTGCAAACGCACCTACAATATTTAACTCTTCTATGACTGCAACAGATGTTAGTGAAAGTTCTGTATCAGGTTCTACAATAGTTACTGTGTTTAAATCACACATGTTTTACGCAGGTAAGTCTACTACACCTCAGACCTTAGTATTTAGTGAACCCTTTGACGAGGATGGTTTTACTGCAAACGATGGTGCAGGTACTATTAAAGTAGATGATAACATTGTTGGATTAAAAGTATTTAGAGATGCACTGTTTATATTCTGTGAGAATAGAATATTTAAAATGACAGGTTCTACTCTAAGTGACTTTGCTATACAACCTGTTACCAGAGACATTGGTTGTGTAAACAGAGACACTATCCAGGAATTTGCAGGTGACTTATTATTCCTTGGTCCTGATGGACTTAGGACTGTTGCTGCTACTGCAAGAATTGGTGATACGGCTCTTGGTGCTATTACCCAAAACGTACAGTCTATCTTTGACAAAAACATTAGAGACTCTACAGTATTTGATAGTGTCGTTATACCAGACAAAACACAGTACAGAATATTCTTTTCTAAAGCAGGACAGGGTGATAATTTAAGTAGAGGTATTGTTTGTGTTAGGAGAGCAGACAAGTTTGAGTTCTCTGAGATACGTGGAATAAAACCATCAGCTACTGACACTCTAGTTGTAGATGGTGATGTTCTAGTATTACATGGAGATTTTTCAGGATTTATACACAGACAAGAAGAGGGTAATACCTTTGACGGTACAGCAATACTAGCTAGATATAGAAGCCCTGATTTAAGTTTTGGTGACACTGGTGTTAGAAAACACATGCAGAGAGTTATCCTTAACTATAAACCTGAGTCAGCTATTGATGCAGACTTAATAGTTCGTTACGATAACGAAGCTTCTGACTCAGCTAGACCTGCACCATATCCTTTAGACAGTTCTCAAATTGCTGCACAGTTTGGTAATGCTGTTTTTAGTACTGCTAGTAGTGCAGCACAATTCGTATTTGGTGGTCCTTCACAGCCACTTGTAAGACAATCAATTGAAGGTTCAGGTTTTACTGTAGCACTAAGAATACATGATGGTGGTGAGACTGCACCATATTCCCTTAAAGGCTTTCAATTAGAGTATCAAGTAGGAGCAAGACGTTAGATGGGTAATACATACACAAGACAATCTACTTTTACAGACGGTGATGTTATTACTGCTGATCTGTTTAATAATGAATACGATCAACTCTTAGCTGCGTTTGCAGCAAGCACAGGACACACTCACGATGGTACTGCTGCAGAGGGTGGTCCTATTACTAAACTGCTAGGAACTAGCATTACTATTGGTGACGCTACAACAGGCACTGACATTACAGTTACCTTTGATGGTGAGAGCAACGATGGTGTATTTAAGTGGATGGAAGACGAGGATTACTTTGAGTTCTCTGATGATATACTTATTGCCTCTACAGAAAAACTACAGTTTCGTGACACTGCTATTTACATTAACTCTAGTGCAGATGGTCAGCTTGATCTTGTTGCAGATACAGAAATACAACTTGCTGCTACAACGATAGACATAAACGGTGCAGTAGATATATCAGGCAACCTATCTATTGGTGGTAACTTAGATGTAACAGGTACGTTTGATCTTAGTGACTCTAACTTTACTAACGCAGGTGACATATCCCTAGACAGTATCTCAGGTGATGCTGACTCTAACACAAGCATAGCATTTAGCGGCTCTGACGTAATTACAATTACTACTGGTGGTGAGACACAAGTTACATTTAACAACGGTTCTATACTCCCTACAACAGATGACGATGTAGATTTAGGTTCTAGTGCGTTACAGTTTAAAGACCTGTACATAGATGGTACAGCTAACATTGATACAGCTAGTATTGATGCTTTAACTGTGTCTGGTTCTACTACACTAGGAGCTACTTCTTTTGGTGATGCTGACATTACAAACGTTGGTAGCATTGCCCTTGACACAATTACTAACGATGGAACTAATATCACATTAGACTCGTCAGAAGATATTATACTTGATGCTGCAGGTAATAATTTAACCTTTAAAGCTGCAGGAACGTCTATACTTGATATATCAAACGACTCTACTGATGCAGTACTTACAGTAAGCACAGCAGATAAAAACTTTACTATTAAAGGTACAGATGGTTCTAGTGCTATTACTGCTCTTGACATTGATATGGCTCTTGCAGGTAAAGCTACGTTTAATGGTGATGTAGTTGTAGGTGGTGATCTTACTATTAGTGGTGATGATCTTACAATGGCTACTAATACTGCAGGTGCTTTACTTATTGCAGACGGTACAAACTTTAATCCTACTCTAGTAACTTCACTAAGTGAGATTAGCACAGCAGCAGATGATGACGTACTTCTTGCTGTAGACACATCTGGTGGTGGTCTTAAAAAGATTAGTAGAAGTACTATTATTGCAGGTACTGGTGTAGCAGGTAACATATCTAATATTGTAGAAGATACTTCACCACAGCTAGGTGGTAACTTAGATATGAATGGTGCTGATATTGTTACTACCTCTAATGCCACTATTGACCTAGCTCCTAACGGAACAGGTACAGTTGTTGTAAGAGGTAACACTAACTCAGGTGCAATAGTTTTTAACTGTGAAAGCAACAGTCATGGGCAAAAAGTATATGGACAACCTCACTCTGCAGGTGTTACAAATACTTTAATGTTACCTGCAGGTGCTAACTCAACACTAGTATCTCTTGTATCAACAGACACACTTACTAATAAAACTTTAACCTCTCCTAAGATTAACGAGGATGTAGCAGTCACAGCTACAGCCACAGAGATAAATGTATTAGATGGTATCACTGCAGTAGTAGGAGAACTCAACGCACTGGACATTGGTTCAACAGCAGTGGGTACAGCCGTAGCATCTAAAGCAGTTATACTTGATTCTAATAAAGACTTCACAGGCATACGTAACTTTACTATATCAGGTAATCTATCTGTGGCAGGAACAACCACCACAGTTGATACTGTTACTATGGAAGCAGCTAACGCTATTGTGTTTGAGGGTGCTACAGCAGATGCACACGAAACTACACTTACTATTGTTGATCCTACAGCAGATCGTACTATTAACTTACCTAACCAAAGTGGTACTATACCTGTACTAGCTGCAG
>Ga0213867_1000499_pt1 | contig 17578 bp, 20 predicted proteins | sample PICome_12_FD_160120 | JGI IMG/M metagenome (GOLD analysis project Ga0213867, IMG submission 160120) | Coastal seawater microbial communities near Pivers Island, North Carolina, United States - PICO540 | ecosystem: Environmental > Aquatic > Marine > Coastal | place: USA: North Carolina... | reverse complement strand
TCCAATGAGGGTGAACTCTCACCTCTTCTCGGCCCTCCACCTCCACCTCACTTCTCTACGTAAACTTGAAACTTTTTTCGATGATTAAAAGATTGTGCGAAGCGAAATAAAGCCCGAAATAGAGACATAAGAGGAGGGAATAGAAATATCAAGTGTATATACAAAAAAGAAAAGTGGAGGAAAGATATATATATATATATTGATGCATTAAAACGTACACGTTTCTGTTTCAAAGATGAAAATTTTACTCAATAGAATGGATTTATTTGAATGGATTAACATCTTAGGCTTTGTCTTTACTGCGATGATTTGTGCCATTGAATTGGCAAGGTACGTGTCGTGTCTTCAACATGTAAATCATATATCTTCACGGATTTTTATTCCATTTTTTGCAAAAGTTCGACTCGAATAAGTTCCAAAGCTTCTTGGGCAAATTCAAGCAGTCCAGATTTATTGAATTCAACGTCAAGCAATGCATCTCGTCAATTGAGCAAAGGGGACGAAAATCGACTCGAATTTTATCGACTCTTGTTCATAGCTGTCTGTTCGAGGCTCATCCTGTTGCTATTTGAGGGGTACCTTGTTGTCGTGGATGACTCGAGAGGTTGCTCTTCTATCGAATGTACGATAGTACGAACCGTACCCGATTTGTTATTTTCGTTGGCATTTCTTCATATGGTTTTGTTTTTTGCGAACTTATTGGTTACCACTGGAAGAGGGCCCCAAGCGGAATCATGGTGGATGGAAATGATCTCTGGACCGACTTTTTTTGAGAATGCGACGCTTCTCATTTGTTTTAGCTATCTCACAATTCTAGCAATTGGTGGCTTTGATTTCTTAACGTACAAAGACGTTGTCAGTGGCATATTCTTCTTCTTAGCTGGTGAGTTCGTTACCAAAAACACGACAGATTTTTGCTCATAGTGCTTTGTAATGTAAATATAGGAATTTATTCGACTTTGTTTGTGGGTATTTTGTTTTTTGGACGATCTCTTCTACGTGTCCTCAAACCAAGTTTGGAGCAACGTTCAGTCTTAGCGTTTCGGTTAGGTGAGGAAATAGCCCTCGTGGTGAATTAATAACTATTGAAAAGTTCTTTTTCTCATACCATGTTTAGCTTGTTTGTGTGGCGTGTGCTTCACTGTACTTCCCTGTCGTGCAGTTGTTTTTGCATTTAGAGCAACAACAGGTTCTGTCCCGTTCGTGTCAAGAGATACTTTGTTCACCGATAATTTGACGTTCTGTTTATTTGAGCTTATTCCATCGATTATTATCTTATTTTTGATGAGACAAGCTAAACCACCGGTTGTAAAGAATAGTGATAACGCATCGAGTAGATCGTCCAGTGCTAACACTTTAAAGAAAAATCCTTCCGGTGGTGCACCAACCAATCTCAAATCTAATCTTTTAATGAAACCGCATTCAGGAATGCCGCCCGTTACAGGCACGTATGGTTCGATAGGAGTTGTATGAGGTATGAATTGAATGAATTGAAAGCTTTAAAAAAATGTCTTCTACGCAGTCAACTCTGATAGCGATAGTACATTCGACAATAACGAAGGCTTTTATTGAATAATTACTTAAAATATATTTGAGCTTATTCATAGAAAGACTTTCCTAAAATACATCTCCGAGATATATCACACATCTCTCGACATAACTTTCTTATGATATTTAGGTTTCATAAATGAGTACACCGCCTATCCTTCATTTCGTACTATGAGGTATGAATGGAATGAATTGAAAGCTTTACGCAGTCAACCCTGATAGCGATAGTGCATTCAACAAAAACGAAGGCTTTTATTGAATAATTACTTAAAATATATTTCAGCTTATTCATAGAAAGACTTTCCTAAAATACATCTCCGAGATATATCACACATATCTCGATATAACTTTCTTACGATATTTAGGTTTAATAAATGAGTACACCGCCTATCCTTCATTTGGTACTAATTAACGTACCAACTTTTCTCTTGGAATTGCGGATAGACGCGACCTTCTTCAGGAATTCGATAAAAAATAATTCACCATCATCACTAACCGTACGCCCAACCAATAACATGTTACATATCACGACGCTTTCCCTATATTCAACAGGTTTTCTAGCTTAATTTCTATTGTTTCGATTCATCTTCACTTTCGGGCATTGATACTTTCGGATGTCTTCCTTTCCCTATTGAGACCCAGTCTATTTCCTCAACTTCTTCCATTTCTGTGCTTTCTATTTCGAGTGACTGAGAATTTACATCAACAAGAATTTCAGCCTCCGAGCTGTCCTCATTGACGTAGTACTGCGTTAGTCGATTAGCAAGTGCTTTCGGTACTCGTGCAAGAACATATGTACCCGATTCTCTGTAATCAATTGTTTCGACAACACCGACTTCATGGATCATATTCATTTCAAGACCTTTCGAGTAGGGGATTTCGCACTCTATAGGAATAAGCAATGAGCTCAAAGCATCTTCCATAACTGCAACGAAATCCTCTATTCCGTCGCCACTTAATGCACTTATTGCAACAGAAAGATCTTCCACAGCTGCCTCGTACTTCAAGTCCTCAGCGATCAATCCAGGAGTGTCAATCTTGTTCCATACACGAATAATTGGCTTATCAATCACATTCATTTCTTTAAGTACGTTTAAGACAGCAGTCTCTTGTTTTGCCCAAACTGAATTGCTTACGTCGATGACATGAACAAGAACGTCAGCTTCTTTCACCTCTTCCAGCGTTGCTCTGAAGGCTGCGACAAGCTGAGTTGGTAAAGCTTGGATAAATCCTACGGTGTCCGTGAGCAATACCTCTGAAGATGAATTAGTGTTAGTAATTCTATATTCACAACAATAATTATCCACTATTCTTTTACTCACCAGGATGAGTCTTCAAACCTGGCAATTTGACTCTTCTCGTGGTAGGGTCTAAAGTTGCGAAAAGCATACTTTCAGCTAATACTCCAGCTCTTGTCAAGTAATTTAATAGTGTACTCTTGCCCGCATTTGTATACCCAATCAATGCAATAATCGGTAACCCAAGATTATCACGTCCCTTACGATGAATAGACCGCTGTTTCTGGACACCGTCAATGGCACGTTTCAATGTTATTATACGATCGCGAACAAGTCGTTTGTCAATTTCCAACTGTGACTCCCCAGGTCCACGTAAACCTACACCTCCTGCACCGCTTTGTCGTTCAAGATGTGTCCACATTCTCGTCAGACGAGGTTTCCGGTAAATATTCAAAGCAAGTTCAACCTGGAGCTTTCCCTCACGAGTCTTCGCATGCTGCGCAAAAATATCAAGTATTAGGGCTGTCCTGTCAATCACTTTAATTTCTCGCTATGTTGTAAAGAAATAACAATTTATGAAATATATGAAAACATATAATTTTCACGCCCACAATTTATAAATAAAACACTTACATCCTGAACAGATCCTAGAAAATCGTTTTGGAGAATCTTCTTGTTAAACGCATTTTCTAATTGTTTTTGTTGACCTGGCGTAAGTTCTGCATCAAAGACGACTGTGCTACACTTAATACTATTGGCAAGTTCATCGATTTCCTTAACCTTTCCTGTCCCAACATATGTGCGCGGATTAGGGTTATTCAGTCGCTGTGTTACTTCCCCGACACACGTCATTCCAGCTGTTTTAATAAGTTCGCGCATTTCTGTTAACGACTCTTCAAGAGAAAAATGTTGTGATTCCCATTCCGCAATCTTTGCTCCCGACGTACGCTTGTATGATAAATTTTCACATCCAACCAATATGCAATGCTCTTTTTCCCTCTCTTCTTGGTACGCATACATACGATCTTCTCGCTCAGTCAGTATATAATCTTCATCTCGAGCATAATTGAGTACGTCAGAATTAAGTATACTTTCATCATGATCTGCCCCTATATAATTATCGTCACTAAACGACCATTCCTGATCATCATGATCATCTTCCTCATTGTCATCAAAAATCATTATATCACCTGCATGATCAATTCTTTCCCGTTCTTCAAACAAGTCAGTGGCATCGTGATTAACTTGTTGATGATTCCCATCAATCTCATCATGAACGCTCGAAGATGTAAGAACGGGGGCAGAAGACGATGATTCCGTAACCAAATCACGTTCATCTTTCAAAACCCCTAACCGAACAGATGCGATTGTCCTCCTTCTTCCTGTAACATCAACCCCGACTGGATTTCCTATTGTAAATAGCAAAGAGTTCACAACCGGTGACCCTGAAGACGAATCCAAAAGGAATGCTTGAGCCATTAACAGAACTCCGGACAAGCAAATAACGCCCAGCGCACGTGACCCTTCTATTTGCCTCATAACTATTATAATTACTTTCCCTTAAAATTTGGAACTAAGGCACTTAATGCAGAAGATTTGAGTTTTACACACTATCTAGAATCGGGAGTGGAGTTATTTATTGTATTGTGAGTCATAAGGGGAATGCAAGCAAAGGTGACTGATGTGAGAAAAGTTCTGTAGCGGTTTATGTACATTCTTTGTCTGGAATTTGTATGGTCGCGCTGTGTTGGTTATCCACGCAATCCGACATCCCACAGATCCTACTCGTACGAGTATGAGTACATCAGTTTGTAAGGTAACGCCTGGAATATAAAACTAGCCACAACGGTTCGATAATTCCAAAGAGTCGTCGAGGCTAATAACTAATAACCAATATATCAAAGCAATAAAAAGGTGATACAACCAAAGAATGAATTAACAACGTTATGATACGTAATATTCTTAGCTTTTGCCTAAGCTGCGATTTAGCGGCAACGGCGAGGTCTTCGGTCAAAATCAACACATAGCCCAAGCATAAGTTGAGACATGACAGGTCTGATCATTGTAAATTTTTATACTTAGACTTTTTCTTTTTCTTCTTCTTCACTTCATTTGAAGTAGATTTCACAGCCTCATCTTCTTCTACTTTCAAGAAATTGTCAATTGCAAGTGTACCCTCGCCCGGAATAGGATCGATAGATTGTTGTAGAGAATATTTTTTTCCATTATACCGGACTCGTTCAGGCATGTTAAGCCTCATACGAGTCTCCTTTGTTATTGGTCTTCCAGTATAATTGCTACGTCCTAGAATTAAATGACTTGGTTTATCTATTGCTCGTCGAGTATCCTTTCTAATGTTTTTTTGTTTGCTTCTAACTTTCTTTCGCTTAAATTTCTTCGGTACCTTTTTCTCTTCACCATTTTCAAAGGCATCTATTTTTTCAGTGATCTCCTTTCCAGAAGCGATTGAACTTTCGCATACTTCTTCTTTCTCTTGTGCAGGCGAAGACGGTTTCTCCAGCGAAGTTTCCTTTACAAGTTTTTTCTTCTTCTTTTTCATTTTCTTTGTACTACTACTCGGTTCTGTGAGAAGAACAGTTGGAATCGAAACTTTTGTTTTCGCAATTGAAGTCCTTCCTTTCTCTTCGTCCTCGCTACTATTATCAGAATCATAAGTTTGTGAAACTGAAATTTCATCATCTGTGTCATCGTCCTCGTCGTTTCTTCGGCGCTTCTTTTGGAGTACACTCTTCAAAAATCTATCTTTAGTGGAAGCTTCCTTAATTTCTTTCTTAACTTCTGCTCCAACACCAAGTTTCAAACCTCCACGTGACATCATGTTTAATTCATCTTTGATTGAATCGGTGTCAACGTTCTTTTTCTCATCGGAGTTGTCGCTACCCCCAAAAAAGTTTGCGACGGCGTCGAAGGCAGATGAATCGAAAGTAGCCATTTTGTTCAAAACTTCTTCTAAAATTTCAAGAGATCAAAACCACGCTATCAGACAAAAGGAGTCGAAAGCAAGTGATGTTGGTAATTGTGAAGAAAACAACAAATAATGTAAAATTAATTATCTTTGATGCCTTGGTCCTTGGAGTCTGGAGTACTGGAAGTAAGTTAGAGTGAACGACAATAATTATGACTGGCTATCATCGCGCGTTGAAGTTGAGGTTTAAAGTTCGCAAGAATCGTTATTTTGTGTCAGTTAAAAGATACATTTCTCGGTGTATTTCATGGCCAAAGATCTCACAATGAAAAGATTTTCTTTTGCGACTGACGATTGACGAACGCCATAGAATATAATACTACAATCTTAATATTCTTCGCACTTCCTTTAAGTCGGTGTACATTCTTCGTTAGCAAAAAAGGGATAGGTTGTCACGTGATCATGAAGCTCCTTTCTAGGCAACTCATGCAGAGGAGCATTGCTTCAACGGGAAGACGTTGGTTGAGCTCAGGAGAAATTCCTTTCCAAAAAGTGCTTGCAGCAAATCGCGGAGAAATTGCAACGCGTATCTTCAGGTGTGTAAAAATAGATGTTACCATTTCCAATATGGTTCTTCATTATCTTTATTGACCTTTCGATTAATTTGCTTGTGAAGAGCTGGAAATGAACTCAAAATCCCCACCATGTGTGCGATCTATTCGCACGAAGATCGTTTTCAACAGCATCGTTTCAAAGCTGATCAATCCTTTCAACTCAACACAGATTTGAGCCCAGTTGCTCAATATTTGGATGTTCCTGGCATAGTTGACATTTGTGTCAAGAATAATGTTGATGCTGTTCATCCTGGCTATGGCTTTCTTTCCGAAAATGCTAAGTTTGCTGCAGCGCTTTCAGAGGCAGGAATTACGTTCATTGGCCCTACGGTTGAAAATTTAAATGTCCTCGGTGACAAAACACAAGCACGTCAGCTAGCTGAAAGGGTTGGAGTTTCTTTAGTTCCAGGATCAGATGGTACGGTCGCGAGTGTGCGGGAGGCAAAAGAATACATCTCGACTATTGGGTATCCAGTCATTGTTAAAGCAGCGATGGGTGGCGGAGGTAAGCAGTGTTATTTATAAGAAAAAAATCATTCACTCATAATATCGCGTTATCTTTCAGGAAGGGGTATGCGTGTGGTGATGAAAGAAGATGATCTCGAACAACTCTTTACTACTGCTTCTAATGAAGCGTTCAATGCGTTTGGCGACGGTCGTATGTTTATAGAGAGATTCGTTTCAAACCCAAGACACGTAAGTTTTGTCAAACGATAACTTCCTTACTGATTCTAAACTCTTTTCTACTTTAGATTGAAGTCCAATGTCTTGGTGACGGGACAGGAAATGTTATCCATTTGTATGATAGGGATTGCAGTGTCCAACGTCGACACCAGAAGGTGATTGAAACTGCCCCTGCCTTGGATCTTCCAGAAACAACTCGGGAGAATATGTTCCGAGATTCTGTCAATCTGCTCAGTGCAATTAAGTATAAAAATGCTGGTACCGTAGAGTTCTTGGTTGACGAATTTGGTCGACATTATTTTATGGAAGTCAATCCTCGTGTGCAGGTTAGGATTTTTGTCAAATTCGTTCTTCACTGTGACTTTTCTTTCCAACTCATTTTTGCTACTCTAGGTTGAACATACAGTAACGGAAGAAGTTACAGGTGTTGACGTTGTACAGAGCCAAATGAAGATTGCAAGTGGACAATCATTTGATGATCTTGGTCTTACTCAGGAAAATGTTTCAACTACCGGTTATGCTATGCAAGTGAGAGTTACAACGGAAGATCCGGCCGATGATTTTAGGTGAGTGATCAATGATGATCTTTCTTAAATATTTCTCACAGATTAGCGCCATCTAAAATGTCTCAGGCCAGACACAGGTAGAATTGATGTATTCAGAATGCCTGCAGGGATGGGCATACGTTTGGATGATGGTCCAGGCTTTCCAGGTAGCGTTATCACTCCTCACTATGACTCACTTCTGGTGAAGATTACAGCAAAAGCCAGCCAGCGATCTGACGCTATTAGCAAACTTATTCGTGCTCTTGAGGAATTTCGAGTGAGAGGTAAGCAAAGGCAAACGGCAATGTAACTATTCTCATGTTTGTTCATAATTTGTTAAGGTGTTACAACGAACAAGTCCTTCCTTTTGAATGTGTTGCGTCATCCTGATTTCGTTAACCAAACTGTCACTACGAAGTTCATTGAGGATCATCCCGAGGCGCTCAATCCTGTTTTTTCACAGGATCGAGCCCAGAAATTATTACATTTCTTAGGAAATTTAATCGTGAACGGACCTGAAGACAAAGGTGTGCAAACGGGAATTGAAGTGGCGAAAGAAGATGTGGCCGCTCCTACTTTTCAGGAGTTGGAGGATACATCTCCCACCCTACGTTCTATCTACGTTGAGAAAGGCCCCGAGGCGTTTGCAAAAGCCGTTAGAGATCACGACGGCCTTATGGTATGATCGTCTCTATGTATTATAACAAAATTGTCCACGCTCATCGTCAATGTTTTTAGGTTATGGATACAACATGGCGAGATGCCCATCAATCTCTGCTTGCTACAAGAATGAGAACTTACGACATCCTCAAAATTGCTCCGGCCACTAACATTGCTTTGCGTAACGCGTATAGTCTTGAAAACTGGGGTGGGGCGACATTTGATGTTTGTATGCGTTTTCTTCGAGAATGCCCATGGGAGCGCTTGGAAAAAATGAGAGAGAAGGTGCCAGATATTCCATTCCAAATGCTTTTACGCGGAGCTAATGCGGTGGGGTACACAAGTTATCCCGACAACCTAGTTCGAGAATTTTGCAACACTGCAGTAAAGTCTGGAATGGATGTTTTTCGAGTGTTTGATAGTTTAAATTATCTTGAGAATATGAGATTAGGCATAGATGCAGTGGGAGAAGCAGGTGGAATTATTGAAGGCACAGTATGTTTCACATCCAATCTTAGTAGTCCACGATACAATATCGAGTACTACCTGAAATTTGTACAAGAGTTAGTAAATTGTGGTATCCATGTTTTAGCCATCAAAGATATGGCGGGTCTTCTTACACCTGATGACGCAAAGACTTTGATAAGCAATATTCGTCGAGAATTTCCGACCCTTCCTATCCATCTTCATACTCATGACACCGCGGGAACAGGCATCGCTACTTATTTAGCGGCCTATGAGGCAGGAGCAGACGTTGTTGATTGCGCGATTGATTCTCTATCCGGGACGACATCGCAGCCATCTCTTGGAGCCTTAATGCACTCTGTTCCTGATAATCTTTCTTTACAGGTGAATCAAGTTCACGAACTCAATTCTTATTGGGAGGAATGCCGTAAGCTATACGCACCTTTCGAATCCGGACAAAAGAGTGGTTCTGCGGATGTTTACGTCCATGAAATGCCTGGAGGTCAATACACGAACTTGCTCTTCCAAAGTGGCCAACTAGGTCTCGCTAGTCAATGGAGAGATGTGAAAAAAGCGTATGCCGATGCAAATATTCTTCTTGGTGACATCGTTAAAGTTACACCTTCAAGTAAAGTATGCGGGGATTTGGCCCAGTTTATGGTCGCAAATGGCTTGAGTAAGGACGATGTCGTCGAACAAGCTGATACTTTAAGCTTCCCCAACAGCGTTGTTGAGTATTTCCAGGGTCATCTTGGTATCCCGCCTCATGGATTTCTGGAACCTCTTCGAACAAAGGTCGTTAAAGATAAACCAACATTTAATGGAAGGCCAGGTGCTGAGTTGCCTCCGTATGACTTCGCAAAAAAAGAAGCTGCCCTTAAAGAGAAGTGGGCGCATGGAAGCCGCGTTATCCGCCATGTTGATGTGCTTAGTGATGCATTGTACCCGGCAGTATTTGACGAATTCCTTTCTCGATGCAATGAATTCGGTAAAATTTCCATTCTTGACACTCCTACCTTTTTGCAGGGAATGACCGTTGGAGAAGAACTCATTGTAACACTTGAAACTGGCAAAAACCTGATTGTTAAACTTTTGAGTGTTGGTGCCCCAGATGAAAATGGAATTATCAGTGTGAACTTTGAATTGAATGGTCAACCTCGCGTCGCAAGAGTGAAAGATATGAATGCCGAATCAACGATCAAGGAGAGGTCAATAGCGCTAGTTGACGTCGTTGGTAGTGTAGGTGCCCCAATGCCAGGCGTTGTAGTAGATACCAAGGTTAAGAAAGGCGATAGGGTGAAAGCTGGAGATCCACTTGTGCTACTTTCTGCCATGAAAATGGAAACTGTCGTCAGCGCTCCTTGTAGTGGTACTGTTATTAATGTTGAAGTCACCTCGGGCGATTCTGTTAAAGCTGGTGACTTAGTTGTTGATATCGATGAAGATCTCTAAGATAAGACAATAACGATCAATACAAAGTAACTCTCAAAGATAAATTTCGAACATAAACGTGTAGGGCTTCAACTTCATTTCGCCTATAGGTTGCAACAAATTAATTGGGTTGAATGTTAACTTGACTGATTCAATGAAATAGAACCTTTGCTCTTTTCAGCTCCTGGATCTCGTTCCGCTATCCAAATTTAGTATGGCTCTCACCTGTCACGAAAAAAATCGAAAATCACACGATTTAGGTGACCGATCCCAACAACGATATATCTCACTTCGTCTACAATGCAAATATCTAACGGATTCATCATTTTGTTCCTCTGATGTCATAACGTGTAGCTCTAGATAGCAAACATACGTACGGGATAGGCGCGGACAAAATTATGATGAAGGAGATGGAGAATAAATAGAAATACAAAATGAGAACTATTGAATTCGATTCTAGTTGTGTCTCAAGGGCAATTCAAGTTATGATTAGAAGTTCAGTGGCTACCAGGATGCAAATTCGTCGAGGACAAGTAACGTGCGGGAAAATTACTACCAACAATAAAAAATGAAGTATCAAAGTAACAGTGATAGCACTACTGTCACAATCGCTTTCACCTTTATCAATCACTGTAGAATTCCCTAACTAGCAACCCTGCAGTTAATAAGTAAAATCTTGCACTACTCCGGAACAAGTTGATTTTTGATCATTTCTGGCTTTGTTAACATTGAAATTACCTCATCAATAGCATAACTCATCATTAATCTTGGTAGATTTTCGCTGCAAAAAGTTCCTTAGTTCATGCTTCACATTCTCGCGTCGAGTTCATCAAGCATCAGTGAATGCCATTTATCAATAAATAAATCACTTCCATACCACTTATCAAGAGCATTAATACTATGGAAACAATTGTCGAGTGTAAGTTGAATTGCGTCGTCTAAATGTGAAGATTCGATCGGTACCACACCATCTCCTGTCGCAGAACCGTTTCCACAAACCGCTTCGTACGAGTTAAACGCAAATCCCGTTACGGATGTTCTTTCAAAGGGAGTAGTACGAACTTGCTCCTCACCTGTAACGGCCAGTCCTCCTACTGTTAGATAAAATAAGCCGTTTGGTAAGTGAAAAGCTGCTGGAAATAACTCATTTGTGATCCTCAGTGCACCTCTGGTCATGTCCATCAGACCCTCCGGAGGAGGCAAGTTAGGGGCGCCTAGTGTGACAATGCCAAAAATATCTTTCTTGTCTACTTGTACAGCTGAATCAAATTCTTTTCTTTCAGGATAGACTTCCGTTGTTCCATATCCAATCGAAGCCCTGGCCAACCAACCGCCGGCTCTTCAGGTTACAAAAAAACAAAAAAACAAAATTACGACAATATACGACAAATGCTCTCAGTAGCATATCATATTCACTTACGAATGGGCAACTAAAACTATTCTTGTATCATCACCGCACCTATCCTTTATAATCTTTACTTCACTAGCAACTTTCTCCAGATACCATCGGAATGCAGCTCGGGTTGGTGCTGCGTCAGACTGCCAAAACTTAATATCAAAGCACCCCCGTAGAAAAACTTTCAGCCAGTCTCCACGTTCTACTGGAAGAACAGAAATATTATCTTCACCCCATCCTCTCGATCGCAGCACTGGCACGAGCGAAACATCCATCGTATAATCATTCATCGCATTACCGAAACCAGGCAAAATAAGTAAATGGGTCGACTCTAACATCTCCGAAGTGGGTGACAAAAGTACACCCTTACTGCTTGAACTATCACCGGTAATTTTCGCAAACAAATCCATAATTGGATTCGTATTGGTTGTAAAACCGTTGGCGAGCGCTGTTACTAATGCTGCATGAGAAAGGAGCTCGCAGCATACCACTGCCCCTACAAACCAACACGTTCGAATGGAAATCATACTTCTACCAAAAAGTACGACGATTATCGGCACAAGATGCACAGACTGATCACGTATCGATACTCTATGTTCCTTATATTTGTTTTCTTGCTGCAGTATGGGCACCAGGCATGTGATGTGTGATGTGTCGACGACGTGTTATGTCTACGATCAGAGTGAAAAACATAATGTCTATTCGTAGCTAGAGAAAGGGTACACGGGACTTAACATTTTACATGTGACTATTTCGTCTGAACATTACGAGTATGATTCCCGTGGTGATCGTATGGCCATTCATGTTATTCGAGAGAGCGTCACAAACTTCTATCCTATTGATCTAGAATCTAGAATTACCATGTATTAAACACTATTAACGAGGAGCACATCATATCTTTTTCCTTTCATAAAAAACAAGTCGTAAACATGGCAGCCAGCAACCTCCAAGAAGAACCGCCGCCGTCGTTCGTTGCTGGGTTGTTTATTCCAGATTATGCAGACGATTCCGCCACGCTTTTGAGCAATGCACGAGCTGATGGATACGATTTTTGTGTGACGTCGTTAGTGTTGCCCAGTGCCGTATCGCAGAATTCTCATTTGCCTGTTGCTGTTCGTAAGGACGTGTGCAGGCTTGGATCTTCCTGGTGGAGTACCAGTATAGTGGGGACGCTTCTGATGTATGATACGAAGCATGCACTGAGTGTGGCCGAGGAAGATGACATTGAACGGATGGTAAGGTGGGCATGTCATATGAGCATTCCTGCCATAATATTGCCACTAGCTGCAAATATCGATGCAAGGCTAATTACGAAATTGAGTCTCATCGCTACTGTTAGCAACATACAGCTTTGGGTCCGAGTCAGGTTGTGCTGGTCAGATATTGAAAAAATGGATTTGTTGCTGAGAAGATGTGCATCAGGAAGTGGTGGTAATAATGTTGGAATATGTCTAGAATTGCTAGGATCCAACCCTAATTCTGCTGATGCAAGTATAGCAAAGGGCCTCAATACATACAGTGTCACTGAAATATTGCAGATGTTGCACGTGGTGATTGGAATGAATTTAAAAGCAGTATCTTTGAATACAAAAACGTTTATGACAAATAAGAGGGGGTATCCAACTCTATCAAAAGCCATGCAGAATGGGTTTACTTACATTCTAAAGCGATTGGGTCGGACTATAAGAGTTCTCGTTGAAGGTGCTCCTCTTCATTCTCCCACTCAAAACTCAGGGATGCCGTTACCAGCTGGATCTACAGTATTGATAGGAAAGTCTGGTTTGCTTCCATATCTACAATATCTTAGACATTTACGCCAACGTCCAGAGGTTACATCAGTTATTGACTCGGCAGAAGCAAATATGGAATCTTCTTATTTGGATCACCTTCAATCTCCACTACAACCACTTGGAGACGACCTTGAGTTTGCAACGTACGAAACGTTTGAAAAGGACCCAGTAAAATATGCACAATATGAACTAGCGATCCGCAAGGCATTAATAGTGCTCACAACGGAAAAGAAGCTGTCAATGGTTAACTCAAACATTCATGAAAAGACACAACCCTCATTGAGAGCAACTATTGCAGTCTTGGGAGCTGGGCGTGGTCCATTGGTGTCAAGCGCACTTGATGCTGTTGAAAGTATTAACAGTACATCACGTTATGGCCCGATAGATGTAAATGTTATCGCCTTGGATAAAAATGGAAATGCAGTTGTATACTTGCAGAGTTTATTGGCATCACACGAGAACGCTTCCAGCGGCGTATTAAGCCAGACTGGTGCGAGATGGTCATCCAAAAATGTGAAAATTATCCATTGCGATATGAGAAACGCGTCTTCGCACCCTGTTATGGCTCAATGGCAACGTGACATTGCAATGGGAGTCGGTCATAAAATTGATATAATAGTATCTGAGCTTCTTGGAAGCTTTGGTGATAATGAACTGTCACCTGAGTGTTTAGAAGGAGCCTTCGAAACTATGAACAAGATGGATTTGCTTCATAATCATTGTATATCAATTCCACAGAGTTACATATCCTTCGTATCGCCCGTAAGTAGTGTAAGGCTTCATGCTGAAGCGAAAGCCCAGGCTTACTCTACCCCTTCTTCAGCACTTGATGGTCCCATGGGTCAACCGGTTGGGGCTCTCAAAGCTATGGAAACACCTTACGTTGTACGAAGCCATGCGGCTTCGCAAACCCATAGAGAAAAGCCAGTTTTCCAATTTGAGCACGCAAATTTTGGAGGTCAAAATAAGACATCTATCAGTTATCTGAAAAACCCGCAATTCAATAAAAGGAATATCATTGGATTTACATTAGCCGATACTATGCACTCATATGAGTACGGTTCTGGGTACGGACGAATGACTGACAACGGTTCAAGAAATATCCCAAGCACCTCTTCGGCTTTGACAAGAATTGGGACAACTATACACGGGCTTATTGGGACTTTTGAAGCGAAGCTTTTTGGCGACGTTATGATTTCCATAGCACCCGCTTCGTTTTCGGTGGGAATGTTTTCATGGTTCCCCCTCTATTTTCCAATAAAGGAGCCACTGTTTGTCCCTCCAGGGGCATCAATTGTTGCATTGATGTGGAGACGACTCGATAGTGACAGTGGTCGCGTTTGGTATGAATGGGGGGTTGATGTAGTAAGTCCGAAAGGTGAAGCTATGTCTGATACAGTTATCGCATGTTCACCTGTACATAATCCGGGAGGTAGATCCCATCACGTGAGATTATAAATGAAAGAAGGGCAGTGATCAACACGCGTCGCATTCATTTAAATGTTCAACGTTGTTTTTCTGTACATGTCCACGGTGCCGTCTTTGAATATCTCTCAGATCGTTTGTCAAACTTTTTTCATAGATATGAAATTATCCTTTGCTTGACGGAGGTAAACAAACGAAAAGTTTTATTTGAAGATTAAAGTGCAAGTACGTTAGGATGGCCTATAATGATTTATATAGATAATCTTATGGATAAGTATCTATTGTTTACTTGTAAATCCTCAATTCAGTTTTATATTTGCCCTATTTTCACACCTCTCTACTTTTTCACCCATTTGTTGAGAAACTCAAAAGTCTGAGACTACTCTAAGCAACCTTTTGTGTATCGAATGTCATGATGTGTAATAAGCAAGCGCCCAGAGGACCCTACAATGAGGTTGAATCAAGAACTGTTGTTCCATAATATATTAAATGGAAGCAAACCCATGCCCTAACTCCCTTTGCCCACCATGCCCAAATATTTCTGCACCTTGTTCAACTGTTCAACACGCCTTTTGGATTTTGGACACAGGCTGATGATTCGCAAAGGACGAAGTTTGGTAACATCTCTGGTCTTTCGAATTTCGAATCTCGTCTCTTGTCTTGTCTCTCGTCTCGGCACTTCCTCCGCCAACATCGATTGTCACAAGAAGGTGTGTGGAACTTGTAACCATCTCACACAAAGTCCATCTTTTTGCACATCGCTTTTGAACACTATATAATGCCTTGGCAATCTGTACCTCCTCTTATTATTATCGGAGGTGCGTTTACGTTGGTTGGAGGGTTATTGCCCGCCGTAGACATGTTGACACACGGGAAGGTAAGCTAATATTGTTGGTTAGCGTTATTTAAGTGACGATACCTAAAACGTTTTTACGTCGACTTACTTCTACAGAGAAGGGAGAAGCCGGTCGACGAATGGACTCACAAAATGCTTTGGCGGGATGATATGCTAGAAGCAGAAGAAAATAGTTTGAGGAAAGCTTTAAGCAAGCAAACTTCTGACGAGAAGGTACAGTTTGATGAATTGCGTGAAAAACATAGAGCGATAAGATATGCAAATGCTTTGGAAAAATACAAGAAAAGTCTTGCCTAAGCGTGCCCTTGTTTTGGTCTGATTTGACCATCTTAGTCCAATTGATTGGGTGTGACTAGATATCCGAAATAAGCGGCTGCAAAGTATGCATTGTAGCATAATAAATCTAATGGTTACATAATTTTTAGCGGAAAATATCTACTCTTCTTCAATTGAAACTTCTTTGTATCCCATCGGATTTGTAGATTGCCATCGCCACGTATCTTCACACATCTCTTTAATTCCAAGGGAAGCCTCCCAGCCTAGGAGTCTCTTCGCTAAGGATGGATCTGCAAACACTTCAGCAACATCTCCAGGTCTTCTAGGGGCGATTTCGTATGGAACTGGTTTTCCTGTTGCTTCTCCCATACCATTTACAAGCTCCAAAACGCTGACGCCATTTCCTGTCCCTAAATTTACCGCTTCGCATCCAACTTTGTCCATGTAAAGTTTATTTACTGCTGATACATGACCTTTAGCGAGATCTACTACATGAATATAATCACGAACTCCAGTTCCATCCTTTGTATCATAGTCATCACCGAATACGCTGAGTTTCTCTCTTCTACCAACGCATACTTGCGCAACAAACGGCATTAGATTATTGGGAATCCCTTGTGGATCTTCACCAATTTTCCCGCTTGGGTGTGCCCCGATAGGATTGAAGTATCTAAGTATAAGAATATTCCAAGAAGGATCAGAAGCATGTAAATCCCTCAAAATTTCCTCGATAAATAGCTTTGTTCTCCCATATGGATTTGTTGCTGTAAGTCGGGCTTCTTCTGTCAATGGCAACATTTCTGGCTCTCCATACACAGTTGCAGAGGAAGAGAAAACGAAGTTCTTTATGTTTCTGTTTGCTAACTTCTGTAACAAATGGGTCGTTCCACAAACATTACAATCATAGTAATCCAAAGGTTTAGCCACGCTCTCTCCTACTGCCTTCAATCCAGCAAAATGGATACATGAATCAATATCCTCAAATTCATCAAAAACTGTTGCGTAAAAATAAACATTTAACATGAAAATGTAATACAAATAGATCATTAGAGGCGTTCTAAATGTAAGATAAAACAATACCTTTATCAAGACTATCCGAGCAGCGAATGTCACAATTTCTAAATTGGAGCATTCCATTGCTTGAGGAGGAGTCCACCAATCGCTTCACCCTTTTCAAACTTTCCTCAGAAGAGTTATCAAGATTATCAACAACGACAACCTTCTTCCCTTCATTGAGCAATTCAAGACATGTGTGTGATCCGATGTAACCCGCTCCACCGGTTACAAGGATAGTACCTTTGTTCAGGAAAGCAGAGTTTGCAGCTAATGCTACTGTTTGGCATATAAAACCAAATATGAAAACAAAAACAGACCTTGAAAACATAATTATAGTTCCTTTTTTCTTCAGTTTGTTCACAACAAAGAGAAGATGACTTTATTAAACTTTATCCTCTCTAGTGTCTAGTTTGTGCTTTTTCCTCCCAGGGAGATGAATGCCTGGTGCCTGATCCTGATTGCCTAATATGTACCTATGTACCGCCGACTACCGACAACCGACATCGCCCGCTGACGTACAAAATTCGCAAAGTTTAAAAATGTGAAACCTTCAAACTCAACAAAATCATATTCATACTGCGCACTGCGCACGGCTTGGCATGTCCGCCGATAATGTGATTTGTATGTGACTTTATTCACTTTTCACACAGATATGTCAACAATGCAAT
>Ga0213867_1000498_pt1 | contig 17595 bp, 9 predicted proteins | sample PICome_12_FD_160120 | JGI IMG/M metagenome (GOLD analysis project Ga0213867, IMG submission 160120) | Coastal seawater microbial communities near Pivers Island, North Carolina, United States - PICO540 | ecosystem: Environmental > Aquatic > Marine > Coastal | place: USA: North Carolina | collected... | reverse complement strand
TAGCAGCAGCAACAGGTGCGCTGTAAGCAACACAAATCCAAGGACGCATACCCAGGCGGTAGGAGAGTTCCCACTCACGACCCATGTAAGCATAGATACCGATAAGGAAGTGGAAGACAACCAGTTGGAAAGGACCACCGTTGTAAAGCCACTCATCTAGGGAAGCAGCTTCCCAGATGGGATAAAAGTGCAGTCCAATTGCGTTGGACGAAGGAATAACAGCACCAGAGATGATGTTGTTTCCGTACATGAGTGAACCAGCAACGGGTTCACGGATACCATCGATGTCCACAGGGGGAGCAGCGATGAATGCGACGATGAAAGCAGTTGTAGCAGCAAGAAGGCAAGGAATCATCAGGACTCCGAACCAACCAACATACAGACGATTGTCAGTGCTGGTGACCCAATTGCAGAACTGTTCCCAAGTATTCGATTGTTTTTGACGTGAAAGTGTAGCAGTCATTGTTTTGAATTTAAGTAAGTAGATCCATCAGGGAAATGGTGGAGGTACTTATTTCCTTACCACCCTCAGGTAAGGATATGAGAGACGGATTGGTGACCCTGCCTAGTCTCGGTCAAACGGCAGGAGTGTTACAACTTGTTTCAGAAATGTTACATTCCTTAATGTTGTTGATGTATTTAGCATACTACGGTTTTCGCCACTTGTCAAGTCCTCGTGTGAGGTGTGGTGTGTCCCGAAGACCTGACTATTATAGGAGATTACTACCTACCAGTCAACCCCTAGACCCAAACAACATTTGCTTCTGCAGCGGCACCAGGGGGAAGATCATAAGTAAGATCCCAGTTAATGGCAGAAATATCGATGCCTGCTCTGCGGTTTGGATTACCACCTCCACCATTAGTTTGGTTGACTTGAATTTCCACTCCAGATCCATTTTGAAGTGCTAAAATATTTCCATTCCAGGTAAAGGAAAATTCTACGAAAGCTGTGCTGGTAATATTCTGTGTTGCAGAAGTTGCTCTGATGGTTCCATTTTCCACTACAACGACTTGATATTGTGGAGTATTACTACCACCTCTTTTTCTCAATCGAACTCTAAAATTTTGAAGATCTGCACCAGTAGTTAATTGTCCAGAGGGAGTATCAAAACTGTAGTACACACTCACATTACCATTACCATCCCACGCTACAAAATCGGTATCAGGACTTCCAGTATCAATATCCTCATTTACTAGAGTCACTGCAGCATTATTAACGTTTCCGCTAGTTATAACCGCAGTGGGAAATAAAGTTTCAATTGCCATAATTTAATTAACGATGTACTAAACGAAGAGCTACGGTTACCAATTCTACAGTGGTAGCAGAATCCACTTCAAATTCTAACACATCTCTTGCATTTAGAGTAGTGGTCCAAGATGAAAGTGTAAGATCTTCTGCTTTTTGTGCTCCAGATAATGTTGGAAGTTCCGTTCCAGCAATAGAAGATGTTGTTGGGAAGTTTGTAAATGTTGCACGATTAACATCAACAACAATAGATCCAGACTGATCTGCAATAACCGTCCAACCAGTTACAGTGTAATCTGCATCGATTACAACGTGTCCTTTAATTCCTGTTGTAATCGCAGCACCATCGCCATCAATAATGAAGTTTAAAGTTCTTGTATTTGATACAAATGATGCATTACCAGTGGCATCAAACTGAAGAACCTCATTAGCAGCACCGACTGTTGCTGGTAATGTTAATGTATAATCTGCGGTTGGATTGTTAAACTTAATTGCACCGTAATTTCCACCACCAGAAGAATAGAAACGGAGGGATGTATTGTTTAGGATATCAATAAAGGTTGCATCAAGATTGATTTCAGTTGATGCAGTATTAGAAATTGTATTCCCATCAAGTCTAAGACTATCAACATCAAGTTGACCTATGGTAGTTACTCCAACTGAAGCATCAATATTATCTACAGTGAGAAGATTTGTTGTTTGATCATAAGTAAATGCTGCCTCACCAGTAAATGTTCCACCAACATTATACTGAACTTCCCCAATACCACCAGCACCACCAGGATCTTGAGTGGTTCCTGCTGGTGGTGTTCCCCATTCAAGAGTTGCATCAGGACCAGAAACACTGGCAAGAAGCAGTGCCTCTCCAACAGATCCATGAGATGCTGGAAGTTGATATGTAATATTGGATGCGACTACATCTGATGCTCCGATTGCAACATAGTTGGAATTATCCGAATCATTAAATCTAATTTTACTCGCAGATGTAATATAAATGTTTGATGCATCTGCTGTTACTGCTGTTCCTGCTAAAGCACCGCCATCATTAAATTGAAGTTGTGTATCAGAACCACCCGCAGATGCAGAAATAGTTACCCAACTCGTTACTCCGTCTCCATCAGTCTGTAAAACTTGTCCCGCCGTTCCATCATCTGGAGGTAAGGTTAAGGTGTATGCAGCACCAACTGCATTTGGAGTTTTTACGTCAATATAAGCACTTTCATCTGCATCATATAGTCTTACAGTCGCACCTATACCTGTCGCACCAGTAATTACTTCTGGATTTTTGAGGATTTGACCTCTTGATAGTTCAGCCATTATGCTTGTGCCTCCGTCCAGTTAAGTACAAAATCAAATCCCGCAGTCTGGTTAGAGTTATTTCTCACAACAATTGCAAGAACCTCAGGACCATCGGGGTATGTATTATTTCCACCAAGAATACCACTCTGAATTTCTTTAATAGTACTCAAATCAAATGTAGTTGTTCCAGTGTTATTCAAGAATCTAAAAAGAATCTCCCCATTTTCTGGAGTAGTGGCGAATGTTTCATTGTATTGTGCAAATGATGGTTGATAAACGGAGACTCCTCCTGTAAGAATATCATTTGCATTTGACCAAGTAAGACCAGTTACGTTACTTGGATTCAAAATACCAGAAATTTCAAGGTTTCTATTATCAATATTACTAAATTGAATTGACTTTAATTTAATTTGAGATCTGTTGACTACTTCTCTTTCTCCAAGTTCCCCAACAAGAGTATCACTAACTGAAGGAGCACCTCTGAATAAGAATACGGTTTCTGTTGTGTTTGCACCCAGGTCTGTGCCGCCAGTAGATTTAAACACACTAAATTGATATCCAGTATCTTCATCAAATTTTCCATCCATAATCACAGATGATCCCCAGTGAGATACTGTTGGAGCAGCGATGGTATTCATCAATTCAACACCAGTTCCTGCAGGGTGATCATATGAAGTTGTACCAGCATCAAACGTTCTTTCCTGACCAGCAACGAATACAGTATATGCAGCTCCAACGGTCACTCCAGTCAACTGTTTATTGACAGTATCAACACCAGTATAAGACATAATTTCGTGTCGAATAGTTCCAGATTGATTACTCGTCAACTTAACAAAATGTGGTGCAACATTTGCATCCAATGGTGCAGGAAATCTCATTACAGAATTAAGATTCAGAACTGTTGTATTGATTCCTGTTGCTTGCGTCAATTTTGCCGTAGCAGATTTGTTTGCAACTTCATAACGTGTTGGAAGGTTTCCAGACCTCATATAAGCTTCGTTATTGAAGTTATTGTTTGCAAGTCTATGAGCAATAATCCAATCACCTTGAGGACCTCTAATTGAATAATCAATGTGTCCTGCACCATACCAAGAGTAACTGATACCAACCATCTGCATTCGGATGTTTGGATCAAACACTTTTAATTTATATCCAGATGGTCCGTGACCATCTATCGTATCAAAGTTAAATTGTGATTGAGGTACTCTTGTTTCCGCCAGTCGAGTAATCTTAACATTACTAGCAGTAGTTCCTCTATAACGAGGATTAACATTCATTACCGTATCACTTTCAATTGATGATACAATATATCTTTGACCACGAATTTGAACTGGTTGTCCTACGGTAATTTGTTCTGTAAATCTTGTTCTAGATCCCGTCACTGTTCCAATACCACTTGTTACTGAAACATTACCTGCAAGTTGTTTTGTAGAAGTTCTAAGAACAACATAGACTTGATCACCATCAAACTCCCAGAACATACCATTGAGGTCATCAAACAATCCAGTTCTGATAACTGCACCAGCCCAGGTTGTAATACCAACTGAAGGTTCATTGGTTAAAACTGCTGGGGTTGCTGCAGGTGCTGACCCAGGAGTGACTTTGAATATCGTCTCACTGGTAATGCCAGTGACGACATAAGATCCATTGTATCCAGCGGTCTCAATACCCTCAAGAAAAACACCAGCACCCTTTTGAAGTCCGTGTTCAATCTGAGTTTCTACAACAATATCAGTAGAATCATATGATACATCTTGAATATCAATAACAGGATTCATAAGAAATCCCGTTGATTGCTGAATACCTTTACCAGATTGATATCTGAAATATCTTTTCGACTGTCTCTTTGCTTCCAGTCCGTGAATTGGGAATTGTGTTCCTATCAAAACACCACCATCAAATGGTCTGTGTATGAAGAAGGAATCTGAAATTGGGTAGATGGAAACATTACCCAATGTAATTGCACCAGAAGTATCTGCTTCAGCATCATAAATGAACTGGTCACCAGAAATTACTCTGGTCACAAAAAATCTTCCTTCATGAGGTTGAGATCCTGCAGTCGTATCCACAACTGTAATTGGAGATCCCGGACACAATCCGTGTTCTCCAACTGTTGTCACTGTCGTATCTCCACCTGCCGATCCAGAAATTGCACTCAAAACAAGTTCCGAATTCTCAAATGTATTTCCTAACTTAACCTTAGTGAATGATGTTAAAGTCAGTCCAGTGCCAACTACACCTTTTGCTTTATATACTACAGTGGTCGCTGTTGCATTATAAGGAATGAAAATACCTTCAGCGAGAGGCTCTTCCAATCCAGAAACAGAAATAGGTGTCCCAATTCCAGTTGATGCAACATCATATGTTATAGTAATATTAGAAAATGGTGATGCACCATCAGAAGCAACTGAAGTCACACCTTCTGGTGGTCCAGGAAACTCATAAAAAGATGCATAGTTTCTGTTTAATCCCAAGTTTTGCCACTTGGATTCTTGAAGTCCGTACTCAAAGTCCGCGTCAATCAGTGACTGTGGATTACCAACTCTGATTCTTTCTACAGCATCTACAGCCTGGTCAATTGGACGAACGGTTAAACCTCTTCTTTCGTCTTCATAGAAGATGAGTAACTCATCATCTGCACTCATTCCACTAGTATCAAATTCGAGTGCAAATAAACAAGTTCCATCGAGTGACCAAGGGAAATCAGCATCCTCTCCTAATGGACGGTGAACGTGAAATCTCTCCGCACCTTTACCAGGATCACCGAAACTGAAAATTGTTACTCCATCGGTGACATTGATTGCAACAAGCAAATCATTGAGTTCAATGTGACCAGGAACTTTAATCGTTCCCCTATTACTATACTCAGAGTCAACAGGAGTAAATTTGTAATTCTCTAACTTTCTTCTTGCCATCTGTTTTTATACTCCGAATACTATAGAATTTACTAGTGAATCATTATAAGTTATATATGCGTTCTCTTTCTCTATGGCCAAACCATAAACAACACCAAAAAATAGTTCTCCAGATTTTGGTGCCTCTGCAAATACAATCTTTAATGGATCAGTTGTTCTATCATTTCCACCAGTAATATTATATCCATCATTACCTAATGGATCTGGTTGTTGAACAATACCACCAACAGAAATTAATAATCTTGCAGGGGTAAGAACTTCAGAATTTAAAAAATTATTAGCATTACTTGACAATGTAAATTGAGTGGTGCTTCCATCAAAACTACTCGAAATATCATCAAGAATTCTATGTTCAATTGTATTTACACCAGTAATTATACCAGTGATATTAACGTCACCATTAACAATCAAAGAAGTTCCTGATGCACCAACTGGACCTACTTCCAGATAAACATCATTGGTAGTAGTTCCTATTCCAACATTTAGTGTTGTATGGATTCCTGTTTTTGTGGATCCATCATAATTATCCTCCCAATTGTATTCACCAAGTTCATTGATGTCAGAACCATTGCGAATATAAAGTTTTCGATCAGCAATATTTACTGCTAATTCACCATCAACAAGATCACCTGTTGTTGGAACTGACAGGGGAGTGGTAGATCTTTTTGGTTTAAATATATTAGCCATAATAGTTTAATTATGAATTATAATCTACTACCACATCCGTACTTGCGGAAGTTTTTTTGGTAGGTTTTGGTGTGGATTTAGAAAGTTTCTGATTCAATCTAGAAACTTCTTGCCTTTGAGATTCCAAAACATTATTTTTAGATTCTAAAAGACTATTTTGAGATTTTAATTCTACTATTTGATTTTTCAAATCTTTAATAATTCCTACGGAGGCATTTACTTTTGCCTCCGCAGTAATAAGTTGAGTTAAAAGTTCTCCAGATTTATTTTGATATGCTTTTAAAACATCAGTATAATCAAGAGTAATTTCACTAGACATAATCAGAAGGAACCTCCATCAAAAATAAGATTTACTGCTTCATTGTCACTATTTATTACCAAGTCGGCAGCGTTAATTCCACCAAGATATAAGGAATCGGCAACAATTGGAGCATAGGTAGTAATGGTAACTGTCGGATCATTTGATCCAGAACCACCACCAGGATTTGCTTCAGAAATTACAGAAGCAATACCAACATATAAATTATCAAACCAGATAACACCAGCCTTCTGAGCACTACCGTTATGATAATTGAATACGATACCCGAATCCCAAGTTGTTGCCGAAGTTGGTTCTGCATTGTTAATCAAACCAAGTTCGATTAATCTATCTTCTACTCTGACAGATTCCGTTTCAAATGTGACCGCAGTTCCAACTACTCTCAGATTTCCCTGAACAGTCAGGTTATCATCAACAACGGTCTCACCTGTTGCAGAATCAAGTGTCAGGTTTCCTGTGGCAGTATCAATCTCACCACTACCATTGACACCGATTTGAACTTCTCTAACATAAGCAGTAGAGAATGGAGCAGAAAGACTACCAAGATAAGCTCCCTCATCTGCATCAGGAACAATACCAGTATTGACTGTAACCTCACCCTGTAAGGTGGATGTTCCTGATACGTCGATATTATCATTAATATCAACCAAACCACCAGTAGAATCTAAAATAAGATCTCCAGAAGTTGTATCAACAGTATTGCCGTCGATTCTTACATTATCAACTTCCAGTCTATCATTCATATCAACGAATGATTGGAAAGTGGAGATTCCAATAAAAGTTGATACTCCAGTTACTCTTAAGTCATCATCAACAGTTACCAGTCCACCAGCAGAATCAATTGTAAGGTTTCCTGTTGCCGTATCTATCTCATTATCATCTGTTATACCAATTTGGATATTATCGATTGTGGCACCACCATTAGCATCAATGGCACCAGTAAATGTTGATACTCCAGTAACCGATAGATCGTCATCAACAATTACCTGACCACCAGCAGAATCGAGTGTCAGGTTACCAGCATCAGTATCAATTTCTCCAGTGCCACTTACACCAATCTGAACATTATCTACTGTTAAAGCATCTGCCCAGATCTCTGCCCACCTTACTCCAGTGAGTCCAAGATCAACAGAACTATCACTAAGCGGTACTAAATCACTATCAAATCTACCAGTGACAGTTACACTATCAGTAATAGCATCACCAATGTTTACATCACCATCAAGATCAGTCTGACCAGTGACAGTTAAGATACCAGCAATTGTGATGTCATCAGTAAGACCAATTTGAATTTGGTTGTCTGTAACAGTGGTCTCAATTTCTAATGGAGTTCCAGCAAAAGTTACAGTTCCATCTGCTAAAACTACATCGGTAGTACCACTATCTGCAGCAAGATTGAAAAGATTTACAAAGGTAAGAACACCATTACCATCGGTTCTAACAACTTGTCCTACATCACCATCATTTGGTGGTAGAGTTAAAGTATAACTTGCACTAAGGTCAGCAGGTGTTGTGAGTGTTACAAAATCTGTTCCATTATTAGTATCCTCATATAATTTTAATTCTCCAGAACCCGTACTATCTGCTCTGCTGAGCATTTCCAGAACTGTTTCATATGCAACATTACTTGCAATAGAACTACCGGCGCCAGATCCAGTTCCTCCAGTATCACCAACGAACAAAACCTCACCAGTGAGGTCATACATTGGTTCGCCTTCATAGAATACTGAACCAGGAGTTCCGCTTCCTCTCTTGAGTTGTAATCTATTTGCCATGTTTACCTACTATGATCGGTTATGCGCTAAGTTTATTTAGGATTAATAAGAACCATAATCCACAATAATTGGATCTGGGTTAAAGTCATTATTAATACCGAAGTATGATTTAGGATCAACAAATCTAAATGCATCTAAAAGTGGATCATAAATCACCAAATAATCTGGAGTAGAAGATATACCAGGTCCAGCTACAAGATTACTTCCGTCAACATCACTCAACTGACGGAATGTAATGTTGGTTAATTGAGATCCAATACCAACAAACTCTTGCGCCGTAACAATACCAGTTATGTTTGTATCACCATCTACGTCCAACTTCACAGTCGGTACTGTGGATCCAATACCAACTCTAAGGTTTACATCATCATAGAAAAAGTCACTCGCACCATCAATATTAGTATTATTATTGTATTGAATTGCACCATCTTCTCCCTTTGCATCCGCAAAGATGTCAAAGAGTCCAGCACCAGATCCAAAGAAGAAATTGGCGGTAACAATACCAGTATTAATAATAGATGTATTGTTTGTATCAGCTAAACCAACAGGGTTATCTGTTCCAACTCCAAGATTTGAATCAACTATCAAATTAGACTGGAATGTACTAACTCCGGTTACATCTATATTGTTAAATGTGCTAAGTCCAGTTACATTTATATTTCCATCAACTTCAAAATCAGTAGTTGGAAGAGAAGTTCCAATACCAACTCTGTTTGTTGTGTCGTTATAGAAGAAGTTGGTGGCACCATCAATATTAGTATCATTATTATATTGAATTGCACCATCAGGACCCTTTGCATCCGCAAAGATGTCAAAGAGTCCAGCACCAGATCCAAAGAAGAAATTGGCGGTAACAATACCAGCATTAAGAATCGTAGTATTATTTGTATCGGCAATTCCAACAGCGTTAGTGGTTCCGATACCAACATTTCCACCATCGTCTATACGAACTCTCTCAAGATCAAGCGTTCCAAATGTTAATATATTATCTAATGGAGTGTATATTGATGCTCCTGTTCCAACAGTAATAGAATTCTCAGTCCCATCAAGAACAATTGATGCGGTTCCTACAGTAAGAATTCCTGCAATTGCAGCATCACCAGAAACATCTAAGTCAGCATTAATATCAACATTACCACCAAATGTAGAAACTCCAGTTACATCTAAAAGACCCGTTTCAAGCTTAGGTGCATATAGAGTTGTATTGAACTCCATTCTGGAGTCAGCATTACTCCAAGTTAAAGTCTTATCTCCTGCAGCACCGTGGATAGTAATACCAGCACCATCTAGAGCAGCATCAGAAAGCTTTGGATCAGCAGATGCAATACCAATATTAATATCTTCTACTTCTAATATCTGGGTATTCAGAATTGTCTGATTACCATTGACTGTTAAATCACCAGTGATCTCAACGTTATTACCAAATGTGGCAACACCCGTAACATTTAATGTCTGAGAAATATCAACCGAAGCATTAATATCTACATTGTCTCCAAAAGTAGAGAGACCAGTTACATTTAAAGCATCCTGGATAACAAGGTCTCCAGAAATATCTACTGATGCATTGATATCAAGATCAGATGCAAAAGTAGAAACACCCGATACGTTTAAGTCATCAAGTTCCGTTCTACCATCAACATCTAAACCAGCATTAATATCGACATTAGAAGCAAAGGTTGATAATCCAACTACGTTTAATGTTTCACTAATATTAGTTGCATCAAGTTCAGTAAATCCATCAACATCTAAACCAGCATTAATATCAACATTAGAAGCAAAGGTAGAAAAACCAGTTACATTTAAAGCATCCTGGATAACAAGGTCTCCAGAAATATCTACAGAAGCATTAATATCTACATTGTCTCCAAAAGTAGAGAGACCAGTTACATTTAAAGCATCATTTACAACCAGATCATTAGAAATATCTACAGAAGCATTGATATCTACATCAGATCCAAAGGTAGATAGACCAGTAACATTTAATGCATCATTTACAACTAGGTCATTAGAGATATCTACAGATGCATTGATATCTACGTTACCACCAAATGTAGAAACTCCAGTTACATCTAAAAGATCAGTTTCAATTGCAGGTGCATATAGAGTTGTATTGAACTCCATTCTGGAGTCAGCATTACTCCAAGTTAAAGTCTTATCTCCTGCAGCACCGTGGATAGTAATGCCAGCACCGTCCAATGCTGCATCCGATAGTTTCGGATCAGCGGATGCAATACCAATATTAATATCTTCTACTTCGAGTATTTGGGTATTCAATATGGTTTGGTTACCATTAACCGTCAAGTCCCCAGTAATTTCAACATTATTACCGAAGGTAGAAACTCCAGTTACATTTAACGTCTGGGAAATATCAACCGAAGCATTGATGTCTACATTAGAACTAAATGTAGAGAGTCCAGTTACATTTAATGCATCATTTACAACTAGATCATTAGAGATATCTACAGATGCATTGATGTCTACATTAGAACCAAAGGTTGATAATCCAGAGACATTAAGTCCACCAAAGACGGTGACACCATAACCAGTAGTTTCAAATTTTACAGAAGATACTCCTATCAGTGGTCTATAAGAAAGTTGTACTATTCCCGCAGAATTTCCACTAATTCTTAGAAGTTGATTGTTTCCAACATCAGTAAATCTTATTTCATTATTAATAATCCTTAATCCTTGAGATCCATTAGCATCAATATAACTATCAAGTCCATTATAATAGATTTGTAAATTTTCCTCATCCGTACCAAATAACAATCTATCATCATCAAGAAGGCGAACATTACTTTGGAATGTAGATAAACCAGTGACATTCAGAGTTCCATTAACATCAAGAGTTGCTGTTGGTTGTGTAGAACCAACTCCAATGTTTTCACCAACCCAAAGACTTTGGCCTATACTGGTATTTTTCTCAACACCAAGTCCACCATCAATTTGAACGGCACCAGTGTTTACATCACCAAGAACGTTATTTGCAGTGTCAGTAAAGGCAATTGTTCCGCCTGTACCAACAACTTGGTTTATGTATAAATCTCCTTCAATAGTAACATCACTCTTAAATGAAGATACTCCAACAAAAGTTGACAGTCCAGCAATATATAGATCTTCACCTACATATAAATTATCTTCTACATTAGCACTTTTCTTTATAAAGATTGATGTTGTTCCTACCCCAACAGTAAATCCCGTACCAATAGTAGTTACCCCAGTAACTTCCAGAGTATTTACGGTGAGATCATCTGCAAAAGCACCACCAGTAATTTCTGTAGGACCAGCGAAGAATGTTGTGGCAGTAACAACACCGGTAAAATATCCATCTCCGTCTACATATAATGCTATTTGCTCAGGATTTGTTGTTCCAATGCCAACAGAAGTCTCTACATATAATTCATCGCCAACATATAAGTCAGCTTCAACATTTGCATTCTCTTTTATAAAGACTGATGTTTCTCCAGCACCAATATTATTACCACCAAGAGTGGAGATTCCATTAACTTTTAAAGTTGTAACAGTAAGCTCATCTGCAAAGGCACCGCCCGTAATTTCTGTAGGACCAGCAAAGAAAGTTCTAGCGGTTACAACACCAGTAAAGAATCCATCACCATCTACATATAGTCCAAATCCTTCAGTATTTGTGGTGTTAATTCCCAATCCACCATCAGCAAAAATGTTAGTATTTCCTATAACATCTAATGCAAGTTCATTGTTGGTATAAGAATCAATACCAACTCTAATTCTTCTTAGTCTTTCGTCATTATAGAATGGCATCTTTACACCCTATTAAATAAGTGTTTCTAAAACTGTTACTAATATATGCAGTTTATCGGCAATGTCTGCAGATACCTTAAAGGTATCACCAGGAACTAAAGTCAATTTCCCAGTAGTAAGTTCGATAGTATCATACGATGCTATCGGTTTTTTATATGATGCATACGTTGTCACTGCTATTCCAGACACAGTTCTAACGTGAGACAATGTAACGTCGTGGGATACCGTATCAGTATTAACTGCTTGAGCACATAGAACAACGGCATTATATCCAGCAGGTGCAGTATAAATCCCAACTTGACTAGTTGTTGCTATTGCCGGTTTCGTAACATAATTATTAAGTGCTAATGCCATCGAATTAGAAACCTCCCAGAGAAAGAATATATGGTGTTACTGTTGCGAGTAAACTCTTAGAATATGATTGACCTGTAATACTACCAGTATTTTGATTAATAATCACCCCGTCACCAATTTTAAAATTACCTGCTTGGTTAGTGCTACTATAAACTACTAGACCACCATCTCTAGCATCAGTTTCATTCTCGGGTTTTGGTGGGATGCCTCCACTAAAAGGCAAACAGGTTGCAATGTCAGTTCCCGCTCCAATGAATTCAAAAGAGTGTCCTGTTGCAAGAATTCTACTTTGTTTATAGAATTTAACGACTGTACCAATTCCAACTTCATAAGGAACATTTTCATTAATAGTGATAATTGAAATATCATTTTCAATTTCAGTCGCTTTTTGAATAGTATAATATTCGGGAGACAAAACAGCTGTTGCTACTGCTGTATTTATTCCAGCAGAGATCGTGACTTTTGGTGCAGTCCTATATCCTCTTCCATTTGATAACATATCAATACTAGTAATTACACCATTTTCCAAAGTTGCTATTGCCTGTGCTCTAACACCCCAAGGTGTATCAGGTTCTTCGATAGTAATTGTAGGAAGTTCAGTATATCCAGATCCACCATCTACAATATTTAAAGTCTTAACTTCAAAATACAATTCATCAAAATAAATTGACTGCCCATCAAAAGGTCTAATTATATTAGTCTTGACCTCTCCACCACTATTATAATAATGAGGTTGTGTTGCAACTCCAACATCAACTGTAAATATTGTACTTGCCAGAGAAACACTTGGAAGTGAATTCAAATCACCATTATCCAAATTGGTTGTAATGATTCCAACTAAAGTATCTACGGTATATCGTACATCAGCACAAGCATTAGGACTTCCAGATGCTTCGATAGGAATAACTGGTCCTCCCTGACCAATACTTGCAATACCTGCAAGAATTGTAAGATCCTTAGAATTTAACTCATTATTCAATGCCTGCTTCATATAATCACGAGCAGCATTGAATGCAGTAATAGTTTCTGGAACCTCGGTTTCAATACTATCATCTAATGCTCCATCATAAGTAAAGTATTTTTTGGTTGCATCAATAATATTTTCATTAGTAAAACCAATTAGATCTTGAGTTACAGCATCAACAATGTAACCAATATCCCTGCGGCAAACACTACCAACATCAGTGAAAGTGCCCGTATTTTCAGGATAGAGACTAAGAATAGTAAGATCGCCAGGTCCAATTACACTTGTAATAATTCCAGATAAAGTGTCAATTGTATCTTGAACATCTGTACAAGCATCTGGATTACCCGAAGGAAAAACAGGAATATCTCCACCGCCGCCACCATAGACAGCAGGGCCAGAGCTGATACCAACTTCTTTATAGTTCAGTTGATTTGTGATTGCCTTCTTAGCGTAGTCTCTTGCAGTATTGATTGCATAAACAGATTGCTCTTCTTCCCCATTGAGATATAAGAACTCTCCAGCAGAATTAAAATATTGCTTAGTATAATCTCTGGAATACCTATTACCTCCAGTAAAGATGTCGGTTGAAAGTGCATCAACAACATAACCAAGATCTCTTGCACACTTATTGGTGGTAGAGATTCCAAGATTTTCGGAGAAAGTTGAAAGATATGCAGTAGAACCAGCACCAATTACAGTAGTAACAATACCAACCAAAGTATCTACTGCATCCTGAACATCAGTACAAGAAGCAGAGTTACCTGAAGGAAGAACAGGAATATCACCACCAAGTCCACCATATTCAGCAGGACCAGAACTGATACCAATATTCTTACGATTTAATTGATTAGTAAGTGCCCTCTTCGAATAGTCTTTCAGTGCATTGAAAGCAGTTATCGATTCTGCTTCCTCATTGAGCAATCCATCGCTAATTGGATTTCCTGCCGCATCAAAGTATTGAAGAGTAAACTCTCTAGCATACTTATTACCACCAGTGAACACATCGGTGGCAACTGCTTCAACAAGGAATGAAAGATCTCTTGCACATCTCAAACCACCAGGAGAAACTGTGGTTCCAATTCCAGTAATTGCAGATTGTCCACCAGTAATATCAAAATATCCAATGTTTGTGGTTGGAAGAGAAGTTGTATCTCCAGCACCGATTGATGTTGTAACAATACCAGTAAGGTTATCAAGGTTACTTTGAACATTAGCACAAGATGCTGGATCTGTATTAGAACCAGTAATAGGATCTGCAGTAATTGTTAAATCACTATAAGCAGCACCGACCAGAGTGTTAGTGATAGCACTCTTCATATAACTTGTTGCCTGCTCAAATGCATAAACAGAAGGTGCTCTTTCAGTTACTCCGATTCCTCCGGTAATTGGATCTCCATTACCATCAAAGTATTGAAGAACAAATTCTCTGGAATAGTTATTGCCACCAGTGAATACATCGGTAGAAACAGCATCGACGAAGAATCCAAGATCTCTTCTACACTTTTCTTCAGTATAAGTATAGTCTGGATATGCAACTGATAGATCTGTCCAGGCAAGACCAACAATTACATCTCTATTTCTTTGAATCAATCTATATGAATCATAGAATCTAGATCTAATATTAGTTTGAGTATCATCTGGGAAGTAGAAATCAGAATGAGCAATAGCAACTGAAGCGAGAGACTTATCTACAATCTCTTGCTTATTAATAGTAATAAGTCTAGAAGCATCATAGAATCTAGATTGTGAATTTGTTTCGTCTTCGTCAGGGAAGTAGAAGGATGATGGGAATCCAACGGCAATAGAAGTTAGTGCCTTATCAATGATTTCTTGCTTATTCTTTTGAATAAGTCTATAAGAATCATAGAATCTATATTTAGAATCATCCGCCGGATCTCCTGGGAAAATAAAATCAGGATGATTTAAGGCAATAGATGCTAATGATTTATCTTGTATTTCATCTTTATTTGCCTGAATTCTATCTGCAGCATCAAGATATCTTCCTGGTGCTACCGTTTCAACATTAAAGACATATCCATTAGCACCACTAGGATAAAGACGAATTCCAGGTTCAAAGTCACAAGTAAATCCAAGTCCAGCAAGAGTAACAGCCATTCCTACATTAAATTTGTGAGGAGCATCTGTTACTACTTTGATTCTGCCAGTTACATTATTATAATCCGCATCTACCACATTAAAAGTTGGTGTTGACAAATCAATCTGAAATACATCCGCCTGTTCTGCAGCTGCAACAGTGACTATTCCAGTATACTTAAGTCCACTAACTCCATCAGCTACTAGTCCAAAATCTCCGAAAGAAGAGTTGGAGTTTGTAAGATCACAAGCACCACCAGAACCAGCAAAAACTGCAATCTCACTACAAATTGTGAACAGAGAAACTAACTGTGCATATGCTTCATTAGTAATTGAAACACCAATACCACCCTGATTGTATTGAGTATAAGAGTCAAGAACCATGGACTTCAGTGGTCCAATAGCATCTTTACCATCAATTCTCATTCCAATACTATCAGGAATGAAGTTGGTACAGTTTTGAATATATGGGGACTGAGTAATAAATCTTTGATCTACTGGGTCAAAAGCAAAAACTGCCTTACCTGGCATAGATCCACGATAAGACATTTCAGCAACATAGTTGCCGTTACCAACATAGAATAAATCCTTATCGTCATTCTGAGGAATAACAGTGGTCTCCCTCAAAGAATGACCCATGACAGTCATCTCATCTGGAAGAGTAATTGGATTATCTTCAATATATGTTCCGGGAGCAACTCTCACAACATTATCAGATTTTCCTGCAGCAACGAGTGTTTCCACTGCATTCTTAATGGTAAGTTTAGGTCTACCAAGAGTTCCATCATTAGTATCATCTCCATCCTTTGCAACATAGATGATGTTCTCTTCAGCAATATTTACTGATGGTTCTGGAACATTTCTAAATTCAAACCTCTTGATACTATCGTCATATGCTAAGAATTTATTATCATAAACCGTTGGATTGGTTGCAATACCAACAATATCATCAAGATATTTCAAACGTGTTTCACCACCGCCACCAAGAGTGGACAACTGTTGTTGAACCCGATTGATAAAAAGACGATAATGATTCTGAAGTTCGTCAGTAGTTACAAACTTTTTACCAGTTGGAGTAAGTGGATCTTCATTATCGGTGGTAGGAGGTTCGGCAAGAATACCCTCAGTGAGAATTTCCTTTTCGTTAAACTTCTCAAATACTTCTTCAAGGTACTTGACTTTCTTTCCTAACTCATAATTTTGTTCACCATACTCTTCATTCAGAGTGTTAAGTTGCTCAATAGAAGACTTAACTTCTTCTTGTATTTGCTCAAGATTTTTGTTTTGAATTTTGAGATGAGATTCATTACGAACAATCTCAACCTCAAGATCTGATATCTTTCTATCCAGACCTTTTCTAGCGTTCTCAGTTAATTCAAGATCTTCAATGACAAGATCTCTAAGAGCATTTGCTTCTTGAATCTTATCATTTACAGCTTTAATAAGATCTGATTTATCACCTTCTACTTGACTAACTTTATTCAGAAGACTCTTTACAGTTTCATCTAGAGTATCGTTAAACTCATCAATCTTTGTTTGGGATTCTACGATAAACTTTTTATATCTGGGAATTTCTTTTTCTTCAATTCTTTTCAGATTAGATCCAAGAGTTTCTACAATATCAGAAACATCTTCTTTGAAGATTTCTATAGTTTCGGAAAACTTTTGATCAAGTTCATTAAACTTTGATTCTGTTTTTTGCTCAGAATCAATAATATATTTTTTGTAACTAGGAAGAATCTCAGTGTCAATCTTTTCCTCAAAAGAATTCAAAGATTCTGAAATTTTAGAATCAACTTTATCAATCTTGGATTGAGTTTCTTCAATCTTAGATTCTACCTTCTTTTCAGATTCTACAATAAGTTTACTATACTTAGGAATTTCTCTTTCCCTAAGTCTCTTAAAACTTTTATCTAACTTTTTAAAATCTTCAAAAATTTCAGAAAGACTCTCCTGATTAATTCCTTGAAGTTTCTCAGTTAGTTTTTGATACTTCTTATCATAAGAAGATTTGGATTCTTCAATAGATTTATTTACATTACCTTCAAGTCTTTCATACTTTCTATTAGTATCCTCAAGTAATTTTTTATACCTTGGTACTTCAGATTCAACAAAATCATTTACACTATTTGCAAGAAGAACAACTTCTGAACGAACTT
>Ga0213867_1000496_pt1 | contig 17654 bp, 20 predicted proteins | sample PICome_12_FD_160120 | JGI IMG/M metagenome (GOLD analysis project Ga0213867, IMG submission 160120) | Coastal seawater microbial communities near Pivers Island, North Carolina, United States - PICO540 | ecosystem: Environmental > Aquatic > Marine > Coastal | place: USA: North Carolina... | reverse complement strand
AATAGCTATTGGTCAGGCAGTAGGTACAACTGATGACGTAACCTTTGACGATTTAACTTTAACAGGTAATATACAGTTAGATGACTCAGGTGAGATTAAGTTTTCAAGTGAAGGCTTAGCTTATGATGAGTCTACAAACACTATTACTAGTACTAGAATAATATTTGATGAGTGGGATTATGATTCATATTCAGTAAATGAGTTAGCTGATATTGCTAGGGCTATTGCCAAGCTAGGTGTTAGCGCTGAGACTATGCCTCATAAATATGCTCATTTATTTGACTATAACAATAGTGGTAGTTTTAGTGGAAATGATAGTATTCTCTTTTTAAGTGCTGTACAAGACGCAGTTAGCACGACTAAATATCAGAATGTACTTACCGCTGTATCTAATTCAAATGACTATGCTACTACTTTAATTGCTGATCTTAAAGACGGAGACTATGACGTTGCTTCTACGAGTGATGGTAGTATTAGTCTAGGTTCTTCTTCTTCTCGGTTTAAAGATATTAACTTATCTGGTGACGCTACTATAGGCGGTGATCTTGATGTTGGAGGTACTGTTTCAATAGCTAATATTGTAACACAAAGCAGTACAGCACCTGTTATTAAACTAAAAGATACTACTGATGATGGGCATGACTTTAAGATTGCTGTTGATAGTAATGAGCTTGAAATTACTCAGCATACTGATTTAGACGAGGCAGGTGACACATCTATAAGTTTAATTAAAGCTAAGACAAACGTTGCTGGTGACGGCGTTCTTATGGCTATCGGTGGAACTTATGATGGTAGTCATGCTTTAACTGTAACAGGGGGTGTAGGTACCACAGGTAATTTAACTGCTTTAGGTTCAGTAATCTTAGGTTCGGCGGCAGTAGCGGCATCTGGCGATGATCCTGCAATACCTGCTAAAGATACTACAGTAAGAGGAAGTCTAACAGTTGATGGTGACTTAACTGTAAGCGGTACAACTACTACAGTAAACACTGAAACTATTAGTCTTGCTGATAATATTATTGAGCTTAATAGTAACATAGGCGCTAACAATGCAACACAAAACGCAGGTATAGAAGTAAACAGAGGTAACTATACAAACGTACAGTTATTCTGGGATGAGACTAATCACGATTGGAGAGTAGATACTGTAGGAGACGTAGCTACTGGTGCTACTACAAGTCCTCTTCTAACTGCGGCTAACTTTGAAACTAATATTACCGAACTAGACGGCGGTACTTTCTCATAAACTAAACTAACTCCGCGTATATACGCAATGTAATAGGAGTCCATATATATGGCACAAACAATTAAATTAAAAAGGTCTTCTACAGAAGGACAAGAACCTTCCACAGGGGACTTAGCGTTAGGTGAAGTAGCCATCAATACTTATGATGGTAAGATGTATATTAAGAAAGATACAGGTACGGTTCAAACACCTGTAGAGTCTATTGTAGAAATCACTGAAACAAATATTGTAGACGATACTACACCTGAGCTAGGTGGTAACTTAAATTTAAACAGTAAGAAGATAGTAGGCGATGGCGGTCTAGAGCTAGGATATGGCACTTCACATACAGACAGTTTAGGAATAACCTCAGGTGTTAACAGTTTTAACTATGGTTGGAATCAGATTCAAAGCGCACAAAACACTTTAAGTAATGGTGATAGAAATCTTATTGGGGGCTATGGAATTACCGTAGGATCATACGAAGTACACGGCACTGACCCTGAGTATGGGACTATAACTGGATCAATACTAACAGATACTACATCTTTTACTGTATCTACTTCAGGAACTACTACTGATTTTCCAACTACTCCTTTTACTGCTATTATAGATAATACTTCTACTAAAGAATTGGTTCTTGTAACAACAGTAACAGAAGATAGTACAGATACTTATACTGTAGATGTACTACGTGGTGCTACTTTTGGCAGAAATAGTTATACAGCATCAAACCCTACTTTAGAAGTTGTAGGAAATACGACCACTACAAATGATAATATTGTTTCAGGTACTGTTAATGTACTAGGTATATCTAAGCAATATATGGCTAGCCAAAGAAACATATTACAGGGGCATGATAATCAGGTTTGGGACACACAAGATAGCCTGATTATAGGTAGAGAGCATTCTGTTAAAAGAGTAAGTCACTCTTTAATAGGCGGTCTAGGTATAAGAACTACTCCAGAGGGTTCTTATACAGGAATCAGTGAGGCTTGTCTTGTAGTAGCTAGGTGGGATGACGTTTTTGGATTTCCTAAGATTCAAGGTACATCTCAAGTTAACTTAGGTGCGGGTAATAGAAACTATAGAAACTCTCATAACTCTCAGACTATGGGTAAAGGATGTATAGTAGGCTCTAGTAATAATAATGAGTCAGCTCATAACGCAATGGCTATAGGTTATGCTAACAGAACTTGGTTAGATAATGGTTTCTCTGGTGGTAACAACTCAGATTGTTTTAGTAACAGCGGTATGGCGTTTGGTCATGGTGCTGTAGCTAGTAAAGCTGATTCTAACTTTGCGTTTGGTAAAGGTGTTACTACTCCTGTAAGTGGAAGCTCGGCAGAGTCTGATGGTCAGGTTGCGGTAGGTAGATATAACAAGTATGACAACGGTGAAGATGAGTTCTTTAGTGTTGGTACAGGTACTGGAGATGGAGCTAGATATACTTCCTTTGCTATTCAAGATAGAACTGCTGATTCTAAAACAGACACTACAGGGTTTTGTGGAATTGTTATGAAGGCTCTTGCAGAATCTCCAATATATGCTAGTGACAACGCGGCGGCTACAGGTGGTGTTCCTATAGGTGGTTTATATAGATATGGAGCAAGCGCATCAACATCAAACAGCATTAGAATACGAGTAGTGTAAGGAGAATATTGTGATAACATTTAAAGTTACTGGTATTAAGCACGATGAAAACGGTGGTATTACTAAAGTAGAATGGACAGCTAAGAAAGACACTGCCATACCTGCTCGTCAATATGGAACAGTAGAATTTACACCTAACTCTGAAAGCAATAGCTTTGTTTCTTTTGAGTCTCTTACAGAAGAACAAGTATTAAGTTGGGTAGAAAGTAGCTTAGGGGAAGAAGCTGTAGCTCAACTCGAAGCAAACATAGATGCTGTTGTAGCTCAACACGAAGCAAAACAAAGTGAACCTACACAGCAAAACACACCGTGGCATGTAGACCCTGTAATGGCAATGATGGGTGACGCAGATGATAGAAGAAAGGAAGCATAAAATGACTAATGAAGCTAAACAAGCCGTAGATTTAGTCGCGGCTTCAACAGGTGTTGCGTCATTAGCGGCGTGGCTACCTCCATTGGCTAGCCTGTTTACTATTATATGGCTAGGTCTTCGTATTTATGAATCACCTACAGTACAGAAGATTATCCATAAAAAGTGAAAAGACTATTCTGTTTGCTAATGATGTTGTCATGGGTAACTTTGGCTGACAACACACAAGAGGGTTCTCTAAATACGTTTCATGGGGACAATAGTACAACAAACAGTAATAACGTAACAACAGATACATCAACTAGTAACACGTACAACGGTGCAGGAAGCAGTAGTGAAATACCAGTAGGCTCTGCTATTACACCAAGCTATATGTCCAATGGTATGGATACTTGTCTTAAAGGAACAGGCGGTTCTTTACAGACAGTAGGGTTAGGGATAAGCACAGGTAAATATGATGTAGACCCTAACTGTGACCGTAGACGAGATGCTAAGCTGTTGTCAGATTTAGGTATGAAAGTAGCCGCAGTAGCTAGGTTATGTGAATCAGTAGAAGTATGGAGAAGTATGTTTCTGTCAGGTACGCCCTGTCCCATACTAAGCAATGGTAAGTTAGTTGTAGGTAAGAGAGCTATACTAACTATGAAAAGACAGCCAGAGATTTACATACCTGATTACAATGAAGATACTAAGGAATGGTATAACACTCTACTAAACATTGGAGGAGAGGACACGGATGAAGAAGATGATACTATCTCTGTTAGTGCTAAGTTCCGTAGCACAAAGCAGTGAGTTAGACAACCTAATTAATGCTTCTAGTGCTATGGTAGATCAAATAGATAGAGGTATTAAGTTAGTCGGAGCGGCTACAGAATATTCATATCAAGGTAGTGGGTTATCTGACGGTACGTTGTCTAGCACAGCGCATATTAGTTCTGAGCAGTTGCAAGCATATAATGATGCGTTGTCAGGTATGTCTACTTATCAGCCGTTTGGTGATATAAAGAAAGTATTAGAAGACAAAGCTGTTACAGAACTTGGACTAATGGATGAAGCTATCGATACGTTTACAGAAGTAGTTGTAGACATGATTGCTGTTCAAGAAGTAGCAGAGATGGCAGAGTCAGCATCTAGCCCACAAGAAGAAGCAGACCTACAATCATTTGTAGCAGAGAATCAAGAAGTGTTAACCATTACGCAAGAAGAGGTTGATACTTACAACACAAGCATGGATGACATTGAAACACACGCTAACAACGCTAGCGCATACACAGCCGTAGCAAACAATGAACAAGCTGTAGAGTTTCTAGAGCAAGGGATTGAGAACGCAAATACCACAGCGGAGCAGACTAATATATTCTATGATGCAAACGCACAGTGGGTAGCTATGGGGTATAACACTACTAGGAACCTAACAGCAGTATACTTAAACGGTCAAAGCTTTAACTTAGACTTGTATATGTCAGAAGCAGATGTACTGTTAGCAGGGGCTGAGTCAGAGTATTATTTAACTGGGCCAACTAGTAAGGGTTATAATTGTTTCATGTACGAAATGGAGTGTGAGCTTTGAGTTTAGATACAACAGAATTAAAGATTGGTAAGACTACGTTTAAAGGTGCTTGGATTGCAGTAGTGTTTGCATTAGCATCAACTATTGGTGGTGGTGTGTGGACAGCTTCAAGTCTGTATTCTAGATTAGAGATTGTAGAAAAGAAATCTTCTAATGTCAAGCCTCTTGTAGAAAAGGTAACTCTAATAGAGCAAAGATTAGAAGACAACGATGTGAGCCAATTAAAGGGCAAATTAGCCACTTTAGGTACACGCCTAGATACCCTACTAAGTCAGCAGAAAAACCTCTTAGAATTGAAGGACGAGGTTGCTGAGCTATCTAAGGACATTGAGAGTATCCGTGGTATAGTCACAGCCGCTGAAGTTCTTACTAAAGATTTAGGCGATACTCAGAAAGAACTCAAGAAGATAAATAAAGACCTTGATGACGTATGGGATGGGATGGACTACCTATCTAATCCTCTAAAGTAGGAGATAACATGGCTAAGAAGAAAGACCCAAGACTAGCAAGAGCAGGTGTATCAGGATACAACAAGCCAAAGCGTACACCTAACCACCCAACTAAGTCACATGTTGTTGTGGCTAAAGAAGGCGATAAAGTAAAGACTATACGCTACGGTCAACAAGGGGTTAAAGGTGCAGGTAAGAATCCTAAGACTGCATCAGAGAAAGCAAGACGCAAGTCCTTTAAAGCCAGACACGCTAAGAACATCGCAAAGGGTAAAATGTCTGCGGCATATTGGGCAAATAAATCCAAGTGGTAGGAGGTCGGAATGTACAGGTATAGCAAGCCAAAGAAGACTAAGAAAAAGAAAGTAACTGTCAAGAGAAAAGGAAAGAAACGTGCCTACTAAAAGAAAACCTGCTAAGAAGAAGTCTACAGTAAACTCAGCAGGTAACTACACTAAACCAACCATGCGTAAGAATCTGTTTAACAAGATTAAAGCAGGTAGTAAAGGTGGTAAGGCAGGTCAATGGTCAGCTCGTAAGGCACAGATGCTAGCTAAAGAGTACAAAGCTAAGGGTGGAGGATATCGGTAATGCCTCTAAAGAAATCACAGAAAAGTTTAAAGAAATGGACAAAAGAAAAGTGGGGTACTAAGTCAGGTAAGAATAGTACTCAAGGTAAGAAAGCTACAGGTGAGCGTTACTTACCAAAGAAAGCTAGAGAATCTTTATCCAAAAAGGAATATGCCGCTACCTCTCGAAAGAAGAGAGCAGATACCAAGAAAGGTAAACAGCATAGCAAACAACCAAAAAGAATAGCTAAGAAAACAGCTAGATATAGAAGAGGTAAGTAATGGGACTTGAAACAGTTACTAATGGTAAGATTCACGAGTTAAATGATGATAACCCTTTAGCGTCTGATGCAGTTAACAGAGGTGACGATCACATTCGTAATATCAAGAAAGTAATTAAAGAAACTTTCTCTGGTATTAACGATGAAGGTGCTGATGCAGTACCTGTTACGGCTGAGAGTGCTGAGCTAAATATCTTAGATGGCGCTACTATTACTACGGATGAACTAAACATTCTTGATGGCGTTACAGCTACTGCCGAAGAAATAAATGTATTAGACGGAATCTCCGAAGATTTAGAAGCGGCTGATCTTAATATCTTAGACGGCGTTACCGCTACTACAGCCGAGCTAAACCATGTAGGTGGTGTTACTTCTGCTATTCAAGATCAGATTGATGATAAGCAAGACACGTTAACAGCAGGTAATAACATCACTATAGATGCTGTTACAGAAAACGATGTCACTACTACTACAATTACAGCTAGTGGCACTCCTTTTGTTGTTGTAGGAGATACTTCGGGAGTTATAACTGGAACTGCTAGCGGAGGTGTTACCCCAAGAAACCAGTGGATTAATATTCCAGTAACTGACATAGTATACCCCAGTAATACTATTAACGGATCGCCTTCAGTACCTACTGGTGTAAGCCTTAACAATAGTGGTAAGACTCTTACTCTCCCTGAGGGAACTTATTATTACGAAGCTTGGGCTAAGCTAACTAATACAAGTTATCAGAATAGCGTAGGTGATTTAAGAGTACAGCTTCATAGAGCAGGTACGGCTGTAGGATATCCTGCACATTCTAGTCTATACGAGCATGATACTTATAACTTCCCTAATCAGGGTATGTTTACCGTAGCCTCAGGAGGTCAGGACATTAGGCTTAGAATTTATAGGGCTAATGATAGTGGAGCAGTTTATTATGGTGCTAATAGTGTGTCAGGTGGGATGCAATCTCTTATTAAAATCTGGAAACTATAATTATGCCTTTTAAGAAGATAGAAGTAACCCGCCCTAGAGGGATTAACTCAGACCTATCTCCTTACGAAATGCCTAATGAGTTGTGGAGTAATGGTAATAATGTTGACTTTAAGGGTGCTAGGGTTAATGTAGCTTTAGGATATCAAAGAGTAATGAGTAGTTCTCCTTTAGGTACTATACCTAAACATGCTGTTGCTTTTAGAGAGGGTTCTACAGACTACTGGTATTATGCAGGTGATACTAAGATTTATAAAACTGACGGTACTAACCACACTAATGTAACTCGTCAAACCGATGACGCAGACGTAGACTACACTCCTGAGTTTAACACAGGTACAGGAGCTAGACAACATAACGGTTGGACTTCAAATGTATTTAATGGTGCTTTGCTGTTAAACAATGGCTATGACTTACCTCAAGTTTATGATGATAGTACAGGCAAGATGATAAACCTTACTGCTTGGCCTTCTACAGATAAATGTGGTGTAATACGTCCGTTTAAGAACTATCTAATTGCGTTAGATATTAATGAAGATGGTACTAGAAGACCTACTATGGTTAGGTGGAGCGATACAGCTCCTTTAGGAGACGTACCTCAGTCATGGGTTTCAACAGACCCTGCATCGCAAGCAGGTTACAATATTCTTCCAGACACTCAAGGGCAAGTTGTAGACGGTAAAGCGTTAGGGGATACGTTCTTTATCTATAAGAATGACGCAGTTTGGGCTATGCAGTTTATCGGAGGTAACTTTGTATTCTCGTTTAGAAAAGTATTTAGTGATGCAGGTATCTTGGCTAAAGACTGTGTTGCTGAATATGACAATAAACATTTTGTTATTGGTGTTGATGATATTTATGTTCACGATGGTACAACTAAGAAGTCTGTCATCTCAAACAAAATGCATGACTTCTTCTATAATGACATCAATACAGAACATGTTTCCAAAGTAAGGTGCGTTGCTAACAACTCTAGAAAAGAAATGATAATTTATTATTCTAATTCTAGCAGTCAAGATGGCATAGCTAATACCGCTATTACTTGGAACTGGGAGTCAGACTCTTGGAGTAAGCGAGACATTGGAAACATTAGTCACATTACTACAGGTCTTGTTGCTTTAGACGGTACAGACACTCGTCAGTGGTCTTCTTCTGGATCTGCTGTTACTTGGGAAGGTAATACAGGTGTGTGGGATAGCCAGACATATAACCCTGCTGTAGAATCCCTAGTATATGTGACTCAAGGCGCTAACGCTATTTCCTCTAACTTTAACTTAGGCAATACTGGCGTTGAGATTAAACCAGTTTCAGGAGGTGGGGGTTATCCTTACGAATCCTTTGTAGAAAGAGAAGGTATAGACTTTGGAGATGATAAAGGCTACAAGTATGTACATGCTATCTATCCTCACATGATTGGGGAAGGGACTATAAAGATATACGTAGGTACTGAAGAGTTTCAAGGTGGTGGTATATCATGGTCTGAGCCTCAAGAGTTTATTGTGGGTCAAGACTACAAGGTTAACTTTAGAAAGAGTGGTAGATACATTGCTGTTAGGTTTGAGAGTGAAGGTGGTTCATTGTGGGGACTAACAGGATACTCTATGGAATATAGCTTTGAGGGTAGACAGTGAGAAGAGAATACGTTCCAATGCCTCCTCCGCAGACTGTTGAGGGTATGCCTGTATACTTGCAGAACGAGCTACAGCGTATCTCTAGATTCTTAGGCGGTATTAGTGAAGTACATGACTCAGGTATGTTCCTAGCTACAGAAGGAGCTACAATGGATCTTACAACTACACCTACTACTGTAACAGCTTACGATACTGTTAGAGCAGATGAAGAAGGTTTAGTAGCTGACAAAGACGATGGTACGTTTACTTTCTTATCGGCAAGTAGATATCGTTTAAACTTTAGTGCAAACATAAGTCATCAGTCGGGAGGCTCAACAGACACTACGATTGGTGTATATGTAAACGATGTATTGCAGGATGGTACAGAGCATACGCTAAACTTTAATGGCTCTCATTACCTCCCTGTGTCCTTCACTGCTAAAGGAACATCAGAGCAGGGCGATGTAGTAAAGATAAAGATGGCTATGGATAGCGGAACTTCAACAGTAACATTTAACATACTAGACGTAGACATTGAAGGTAAGTCCATAGATGTATAGATTTAGCAGAGTAACAGACGTAGCTGAAATTCACAAGAACCAAGACACAATCGTTGGATACTTAATGAAGGTGATTAACAAAACACCTGAAGTTACTTTTAAGCATGTCATGCAAGACATAGAGAAAGGCAACAGTCAGCTATGGCTTTCATATAGAGGTAAGGAAGTATTAGGAGCAGTAGTTACAAAGGGTGTTACATATCCTGCTAGGTTTAGATTGTTAATACATCTATGTGGTGGTAAGGATATTGAAGAATGGGTAGACTCAGCTATAGCTAATATAGAAAAGTTTGCTAAAGAGAAAGGCTTAGATGGCGTAGAAATATATGGAAGAAAAGGTTGGACTAAACTAATACCTTCTTATTCTTCTGACATTGTATACATGGTAAAGGAGTTTTAAATGAGCAAGGGCGGAAGTTCAGAAACTACAGACAGCACAACTAGACTTAGTGATGAGCTAAGAGGAAGTTCTGTTGGTGCTTTAAGAGATGCAGAAAACCTATATAACTTAGGTACTGAAGGTATTTATACAGGGTCTAGACTTACTGACGAAGACCCTCTATTACGTCAAGCACAAGAAGGTAGGCTAGCGCAGTTTGGGGAAGACGGTAGGTTGTCAGGCTTGATTGACTCTGGGCTAAGTAACTTTCAAAACTATCTAAACGCAGGTGACCTAGCTAATAACCCTGTGTTCCAACAGCAGATGGAAAACATACTAGGGGAAGCTAGTACTCAGTTTTCTAGAGGCTCTGTTCCTATCTTGCAGAAAGCATCTGCGGCAGGACAATATGGCGGTAGCGAAGGTGGAGAAGCTTTAGCATTACTAGGCGGTGAGATAGATAGAAGTACTCAAAATGCTTTAACTCAGTATGCTCTAGGACAGCAACAGCTAGGACTACAAGCACAGCAGTTACTTCCACAGGTTTTACGTACAGGTATGATGGGTGAAGACGTTGCTGAAGCCGTAGGTAAACAAAGAAGCTTACGCGATCAAGCAGAGTTAATGGACGAGATTCAAATGTATGAAGCAGATAGAAATGCAAACCTTCGTAATTTGTCTGAGTTTTATAAGTTCTTACAGTCTAGTCCTCTTGTTGCGGAAGCCGATCAATATAGTAAAACAACTCAAGAGACAGCTAGCGATCCATTCAGTGCCTTACTGGGTACTGCCATGACTGTAATGGGTCTACCTACAGCAGGTGGCGGTAGTATTGGTGGTGATTGGCTTGGAGGTTTATTCGGCGGCGGTGAGACAGTTGGTACTAATCTATCACCATCTACAATGTCATTAGGCGGTGGCGCAGAAGATGTTGTAGCTCGTGACTTTAGTTGGAACTAAGGAGACTAAAATGGATCCAGCAACTATTATAGCAGGTATTACAGCAGTTAGTGGTTTGATGAATGCCGCTAAGCCACAGCAAAGTCAGAACAACTCTGCTGATTTATTGTTGCAACAGTTTCTAGCACAGCAACAAGCAAGGAAACAGGAGATGATGAACGCACAGCCTGTACAGATTCCACAAGCTATGCCTCCAATGTTTCAACCACAGCAACAGTTTATGATTCCTAATCAAGTAACAGGCGAAGTAATGCCGATATTCGGAAATAAGGTGATAATGTAATGATGGGTATATTCTCAGCGTTAAAGGAAAACACTCCTATAGGCGGGATAGCAGACTTAGTAATGGGTACTGGTGGGGGTTTGAAAGGTGCTTTAGACAATAGCCTGTACAATCAAATGGCTAAGGCTTCAGGTAGAGGTAACTTGCTAGGTCAATTATTCTTAGGAGGCGGTGAAGGTACGCTACCAATAATGCCTATATTTGGACAACCTACAGGTATTATTCCTAAAAGTTCTTCAGGACTTGCCCAAGACATGTTAATGCCTAACGGTGATGTTGTACCTGTATATAATCAAGGAACAATGCTATGACAAAAGACGATGCAGTCTTACGATTCTTAATACAAGAAGAAGGGTTTAAGCCTAGAACTTATATCCCTAAGAAAGACGGCAAAGCTATTGGTAATTCTGGACTAACCTTTGGTGTTGGTATTGACATTGGTCAAATGAATACTAAAGAGTTCTTGAACATGGGGTTACCTAAAGAGTTTGAAGAATCTTTACTACCTTATGTAGGTAAGAAAGGTGCAGAAGCTTTAGCTGTCGAGAAGGAACTAGGACACTTTACTCTTCCTACTGATGTTGCTATGAATATTAGCCGACAGAAGATTAATAAATCTAAAGACAGAATGAGAAGTAAGTACAAGAACTACGATGATCTGCCATATCAGCAACAAGCTGTAGGGTTATCATTGCTACATAACTTTGGAGATAGCTCACTAGACTTTGGAACTATGAAGTCTGTTATGGGTGGTGATCTGAAGAGTGGCATAGCTAGACTAAGAAACGCAGACGAGTGGAAGAATCCAGAGTTGTTTGCAAGACGAAACAGAGAAGCTGATTTATTGCAATCGCTTATTCAGCCTCAACAAAATCAAAGAGGTTTAATGTAATGAGTATTTATGACAGAATGCCACCGTTGTTTGAGCAACTTCCTAAACAGCAACAACAAGCACAGCTTAGAAAAGGACTAGGTGAAAACCTCTATAACTTCTTTAGAACATATAACACTCCTACTAGTATGTCTATGGACGTTGCTGATGCTTTCAAACAAAAGAGTCAGTTTGATTTGCTTGACAACCAAGAGAAGGTACAGTCTGACATAACTACAAAGCAACAGTCTATTGTAAACGATCTTTCACAAGGTAAGATAACAGCCAAGAAAGCTGAAGACGAGCTAGCTAAGTTAAAGGGAAAGCAGGAAAAGCTAGACACTTCCATAGCAACTCAAGATGATAATCCTTTTGTTCAGAATCAGAAAGCAGAGCAAGAGAAAGCACAAACCCTTATCGCTGATACAAACCTTACTCCTGAAATACCTGAACAGAAAACAGACCTTAAAAAGAAAAGAGAAGAAGCCTCTAAAGTAAACGAACAAGCAGGTGTTACAGGTGGAGACACCGATGACAACACTAACTGGTTTGATCGTCTAAATGAAAAGGTAGACTTGATGGCTATGGGTGCGGCTATGCTTGCAGGTTCTAGTAGTGGTAAAGGTACTGCGGCTAACATAGGTCAAGCACTACAGGCAGGTATTGCTTCTAGAAACAAAGAACAGTTACAAGAGGAAGCTAAGAAAAGAGCAGATGCTATGCTTGCTATTCAGCTATTAGCCGCTCAGGGTAAGAATAGACTAACTAATCCACAAGCAGTAGGTGCATTAGAAGCTGAGTTAAAAGTAGCAGGTGCTGAGGGCGATAACGTAAATACAATAGCTAACTTCTTGTACAACAATCCTCAAATGAACTACAACATGTCATTGCTAAGTCCCGCTCAGCGTCAAGAATTTATGTCAGAGTTTGTTGACATTGGTCAAGGTTGGTATGGCGATGAAATTGAAATGGGTAATGTAATAAAAGCAGGTGGTAAAGCATTTAACCGAATAGCAGGTAAGTAATATGTCAGAAGCTAACGCTTTTAACACTCTATGGGATGCTTCTGATCTACAGTTTGATGAGAACATAGCCCGAAAGCCTGATGGAATAGCAGATCAAATAGGAGCAGGTGTCGATTTAGGACAGGCTCTACTTTATCGTGGTGGTCAATCATTGGCAGAAGCTTTTGGCTTTGCTGATAGTGCGTTTGGTCAAGCGATGGTTGAAGGTAAAGAAGAAAACATGCGTGATGTCGGGATGATTACAGCGCATCCTTTGTATGACGAAGATGGTGAGTTTTCTTTTAGAGGTTTAGCAGATCAAGTGGCTAGAGGTGCAGGTACAGTTGGTGTAGCCTTACCTTCGTTAGTAGCCGCAGTCCCTGCTATGGCTATTGGAGCTAAAGGATCAGTAGGTGCTTTGGTTGCAGGTGGTGTTACCTCTGGGATTATGAACGTAGGTGACATTGGTCTTAAAGCTGAAGACATGGACGAGGCTTATACAGCATCGATGGCAGACATTGGTACTGGTCTTGCGCTAGGTGCATTAGAGCCTCTGGCGGCGGCTAAGTTTGTTAAAGCCATGACACCTGCCATTAAGAACATATCCCCTGAAGTTATGAAGACGCTGAACGCAGGAGATAAGGCGGCGTGGTCTAGTGTCATACGAGACAGAGTAGGTCAGGGTGCTTCTACTGGTCGTATTATAGGCACTACTATGTTAACCTCTGGTGCTGTTGAGGCTGTTCAGGATTTCAGTACAACAATAGCGGCAAGTAACGCTACAAACTACTGGGATGAGCTTGACGTTCAAGAAGCTATGAAAGAGTCTGCTATTGAAGGTCTTGTCGGTGGTATCTTAGGCTTACCTTTCGGGGTAGGTAGTAGTGTTATGACTAAAGCTCAGAAGAATGCTGACTTAGCTATGGCAAAGCAGATTGATGAAGGTATTCTAGAATGGAACGCTGAACAAGGGCTTTGGGAAAAGAATTACGAAAAGATTCCAGTAACTGAAACTAAACTTGCACATTTATATAATAGATTATTAGCACCTGTGCTTGGAGATAAACCTGCACAGTTTGTAGGTAGAGTTAATACACCTAAAGCTAGAAAGCTAGCGGCTAAGTTCCAACAGACTACTGGTGACTTCGGACGCAGGATGGGTGTAGTTCCTGTACACTTCAATGCTATGCAGTACAAGTCTGCTTACAATAAAGGCATAAGAGAGTTTATGCAGTTGAGCAAGGAAGAAGCTCAAGCTGTACATGACCATCGTGTTATGCCTGAAGATAGTAAAGAGAATAAAGCCTTGAAGAACGAGGCGTACGCTAAGTTAAACGATCAGCAGAAGAAAGCATCTAATCAGCTAGCTACATTCTTAGACTTGACAATCAAGAACGACCTTAAAGCTGTAGGTATTGATACTACTCTTTATGAGGGTGGTACTTACTTCCCGCTACTTGGGAGACTTGACTATAAGAAGATAAGAAACAACAGATCAGAGTTTATTGAACAAGCTGTCGCTGAAGCTGAAGCCAACGGTTTAGACCTAAGTCGTGACAAGATTGAAGCGTATGTAGGTAGGATTGAGGAGCAAGGCTATGAGCATTTCGGAAACGAAACAGATGTCAATATTGTGGACACGTTCAAGCAGGATGTAGAAGCTAAGTCTAAAGAGATACAAGAGAAAGAAGGACTATCTGAGAAGGACGCTTACAAGAAAGCTATGAAGGAAGTAGCTAAAGGTAAGCAGGGTAAGGTAGGTGCAAGCCTTACAGCAGGTGCTAAGGTTAACAAGCAGAACGCTGTTGAGACTCATCGTGCGTTAGCTGAGTTACCTCAAGACTTCTGGAACAACTGGCTTGATCCTAACACTAGCGTTCAGGAAGCTATGTATTCTTACTATGAGATGATGGCGGAAAGACTAGGACACGCTAAGACTTTTGGTTCAGAGGGTGAGTTATTCTACGAAGAGCTTTACGATGTTATTGCAGATGCTAAAAGACAGGGTAAGAAGTTTGATGCTAGACTAGCAATGAATAACATGGCTGATGCTATGAATTTATCTCAACGTATTCCTAAGCGTAACTTAGATACGTCTAGCGGCACTGCCCTTAGAACGACACAGAATGCTCTTAGAGCGGGTTTATCTGTAACCTTACTACCCCTATCTATTCTTCCTTCTTTGGCTGAGGTGTTCGTTGTAGCCTCTAGAACAGGACAGACAGGTAAGACTGTAACTACAGCAGGTAAGTTAGCAGGTAGAATAATCAAACAACAGTTTAAACATGGTCGTGGTTTGTCATTCCAAGAAGCTAGTACTCTTGTGGATCAAGGTATCTTAGAAGACATGGGTATTAGTCTTTATGAATTAAAGAATACTGCGGCGGCTCGGATTGGTGACAATGAGATTGGTGGTAGGATTACTAACATAGAGAACTTCTTCTATAACCTAACGCTAACACCTCAATGGACTGAATCATTAAGAATGACTGCGGCTATTATGGCAGAGCAAGCATTCAGGTCAGACCTTGAGGTGTACTCGGAAGCTGTAGCTACAGGTAACATAGAAGAACAGATACGCATCAGTGACAAGTTTGCTGAGGCAGGTCTTAACATGACTGAAGCTTACAACTGGCATCGAAGAGGTGGTAAGAAAGACAAGTTCTACAGAGATCAGTTTAGAATGGGTATTCTCAATATCATTGAAGACACTGTGATGCGTCCTCGTATGGTACAGAAACCTGCATGGATGGCTGATGAAAGGTTTAAGCTACTGGCTCAGTTGAAGTCTTTTGCTATCGTGTTCAACAACGTGGTTATGAAAGGTTGGTATAACCAGATGGTTGCTAATGGTACGTCACAGGACAAGATGAAGCAAGCGGCAGTGATAGCACCTTACATAGGTATGATGATAGCTACACAGATAATGGCATCTGCTCTACGTGAGTTTGCTAAGACAGGTGACATCGAGAAGTGGGAAGATAGAGACGCGATGGAACATGCTCTGTCTGCAATCACTTACATTGGTGGTCTGTCATTTGCTGTTGATCCGTTAAGAGCTAGTAACTGGGGTGTTGACCCAACAAGCGTACTCCTCGGCCCTGCGGCATCGAAGTTCAACGATACAATGGGTGGTATTAGTGCGATAATGTCAGGCAGTATAGCACCTGAAGATGTGATTATGGAAGTGCTTAGAGATGTGGGTAAATCATTCCCAATAATCCCTGCACTATTGGAGGAATAATGATAGGCGTAACAGATTTAATTGCAAACATATTCAAACCTGCGGCAAAGCTTGTTGATGATTTACATACGTCAGATGAAGAACGACTGACTGCTAAGAGTAAGATGTTAGAAGTACAGGCGGCGGCAATGCAACAGGTGTTTGATTACGAGACACAAGCGTTAACTGCTCGTGCCAACATAGTAAACAGCGAGGCTAGTTCGAGCAACTTGTTAGCGTCTTCTTGGAGACCACTAACGATGTTGACTTTCTTGGTACTTGCTGTAGGTGATTCGCTAGGTTTACTAGCAACCCCTCTCAGGGATGAAGCATGGATGCTTTTACAGTTAGGTCTCGGCGGTTATGTCGTAGGTCGAAGTGGTGAGAAGATAGCACAGACTATTAAGAAGTAAGGATACACTAAAAAGCCCCTACACCGTTTTGGTATAGGGGCTTTCTTTTGCCTAGTTAAATCTCACATGATCCTCCTACACATGCTAGGGTTTGTGATCCTTCTGTTTGGTCACTTTGTTCTGTGATGTCCCACTCGATGGCTTTAGGCATCTTCTTAGCAAGCTCCTCATATTGCTCTTTGGTAATCTGTTCGTAAGGTGCTTGTTCATAAGAATGCTCGCTGAAAGGCAGAAACGAGACACCACTACAACTATCGAAATGATTGTACAGCCAACTACCAATATCAAGAAACTCAGAGTCGCGGTAATAGACTGTAACTGAGGGTTTGTGTTCACACCAGTGTTTTTGATATACATCCCATAACTCCAGTTGTTCCATTCCTGTTTGCGAGGCAGACATCACTGCTCCTCTCGGTGCTTTCTGAGGGAAGCTGAACACCAAAGTAGAAGGTGATCTGTTGTCTACTTCAGATGCTATTCCCGCATTATTAAGTACACTACATAAAGGGTCATTGACATCAGCACGAACGCGCCTAATGTAGTAAGGAGCGAATCTGCCGTGAATACCGCTAGCAGAGTTAACAAGCTGAGACACAGTGCCACTAGGTTTAACACAAGTGATGGCGGTTGACTGATTGATACCAAGCTTTTGTGACCAAGCTTTATTAGTGACCACAGCTTCCGCCCGAAGTCCTTCAAGTAATTCAGGTAATCCATTCTTTCCTCCGTTGGTTAGTTTGCAATCTTGAATGCCTGTCATGGATACACCAAGCAAGGCTTCCTCTTCAGTGTTCTGCTTCCACTTACTTCGCAGATATCTAAAGTCTGTTAGGGTAGCTTGCAAAGTACCTAATATAGTTGCAAGTCGTACCTTTCTCTTGAGTGATTCTTCTGTGTCGCTAGACCTGACAACAACTTCTGACAGGTTACAGAACTGATTAGGACGCAGTATGATTTCACTACAAGGGTTTGTTCCAAAGTCATAGTTAGGGTCTCGTCTTCCGTTCCTTTCGGCTTGACGTTGACTAGCTACCCTACTAAAGAATCCACGTTCACCGCTTCTACTTTCATACAAGCTTGACCATTCATTTAAGAACGCTTCAAAGTCAGGCTTCTCTGTGTAACATGCACTGTTGTTAGCTAGTCCTCGTTGTGGATTCTCTACCCACCATTGTCCTGACTTGGCTCTTCTAATGCGATCATCGGTGAGGTTACTGAGACTGATAAGAGCTGATCTTCTGACTCCGCCAACGATG
>Ga0213867_1000494_pt1 | contig 17669 bp, 18 predicted proteins | sample PICome_12_FD_160120 | JGI IMG/M metagenome (GOLD analysis project Ga0213867, IMG submission 160120) | Coastal seawater microbial communities near Pivers Island, North Carolina, United States - PICO540 | ecosystem: Environmental > Aquatic > Marine > Coastal | place: USA: North Carolina... | reverse complement strand
TGTTTTGCGCCCCCCTGTCGGCACTGGGCTGGTACGCGCAAGCAACACCATCAGGTCAGAATATTCAGCACGGGAAGTCCAGATTTTCTGGCCATTGACAATAAATCTGTCGCCTTCCTGCTTGGCAGTAGTGCGCAGCGCACTCGTATCGGTGCCGCTACTAGGTTCGGTAACGCCAAAGGCTTGCAAGCGCAACTTACCCGCGGCGATATCTGGCAGATATTTTTGTTTCTGCGCCTCACTGCCATGTCGCAAAATCGTCCCCATCGTATACATTTGCGCATGGCAAGCTGCCGCATTGCCGCCAGAGCGATGAATTTCTTCTAAGATCGCCGCCCCTGCAGAAAGAGGCAAGCCCATCCCGCCATACGCCTCTGGTATAAGCGCGGCCAGATATCCTGCTTCGGTTAACGCCTCAACAAAGGCAGAAGGATAGGCATCATCTGCGTCACATTCCTGCCAATAGCGACTTGCAAAATCGGCACAAAGCCTTTTTATGCCCGCACGAATTTCAGGGTGACCAAGCGGATAATCCATTAGCTAAATTCCTTGCGTATCATAGCACCATGCTCATCTAATACAGGGGCGCAGGTAACTGAACCCGCCGCACGCCGTACGGGTAAATCGGCAATATCAATAATTTTATCGCCCATCTGAACGGTACGATTTTGCAAAAATTCATGCTCCGAAACTTCCGCTACAGAATTCAGGCTAGCACAGGCGATGCGGGTATCTTCCAACATTTCGATAATGTCATCCTTATCATAGGCGGCAAAGGCGGCATTGATAATTTCAGCTAACGCCACACGGTTTTTATAGCGTTCAGGATTATGCTTATAGCGCGGGTCTTCTACCAGATCTGGCTGACGCAGCACCTGCAAACAAAAATCGCTCCATTCCCGGTCATTTTGGATGGACAGCATAACTTGGCGTCCATCTTTGGACTGATAAGCGCCATAAGGGGCAACAAAACCATGCGTCAAACCATAGCGCTGCGGTGCAACATCTGAATAGCGATAACCAAGCAGCGCCATATTCATCCAGTCTGTCATCACATCAAACATATTCACCTCTAGATCTACCCCCTTGCCAGTACGGTGGCGTTGATGCAAGGCACGCAAAATAGCTGAAAAAGCTGTTAAACCTGTTGATAAATCTGTCATAGAAATGCCGACCCGAACCGGCTCTTCTGGCGTGCCGGTAACAGCGACAACCCCGCTTTCTGCCTGCACCAGAAAATCATAGGCTTTTTTGCGGCCTGCCTTGCCATCGCGCCCATAACCAGAAAGCATACAGGTTATCAGCCCGGGGTTAGCTTTGCGCAACTGCGCGCCAATTAGCCCATAACGTTCCATTGCACCGGGCGCAAGATTGCTAAGCAACACATCTGCCTTTGCCGCCATATTTTGCAACAGCGCCATATCCTCATCAGACTTAATATCCAAACAGATAGATTCCTTACCCCTGTTCAGCCAGATAAAAATAGCGCTCTCGCCTTCTGCCCAGCGGTCATAGATACGTGCAAAATCACCCCCCGGACGCTCAATTTTTATGACCCGCGCCCCTGCATCTGCAAGCAGCATCCCGCAATAGGGGCCAGCAACGGCCTGTTCAACCGAAATGACGGTTATGCCTTCAAGCTCATTTTCTAGTCCTGTGACCACGCTTTCATCCCCAATTTTATTTTCGGCTACCTATTTTTTAGCTTTATCTTTTAAATCATATTGGCGTTAGCAAAGGCTTGACAAGCATCATCAAAGGCTAATCATAAAAAACGGGAGAAAACCTCTCTCACCCTTTGAAAAAGAGCACGAAAAAAATGTCTAACCCGGCCAGTACACAAACTTATGAAACCCTGAAGCTTACCTTGCTTTCCCCGCATATTCTGAAACTAGAAATGCATCGCCCAGAAGCCGCTAATGCTTTTAACACCTCTATGGCAAGCGAAATGGTGCGCTTTTTTGAAGCTTTTAGTCTGAATTATGGCGATTGCCGTGTGGTTATTTTAACAGGTAGTAGCCAGAAAGCTTTTTGCGCGGGGGGCGATCTTAAGGAACGAAACGGCATGACCGATGCCCAGTGGCAAGCCCAACACTTGATTTATGAGCGGATGGTCAGAGCGGTTATGGGCTGTCCTGTGCCGATTATAGCCGCGGTGAACGGGGCCGCCTATGGCGGCGGGTGCGAGTTAGCCGCGATGGCTGATTTTGCCTATGCTGCCCGCCATGCCCGTTTTGCCCAAACAGAAGTAAAACTCGGTATTATCCCCGGTGCAGGCGGCACGCAAAATCTGGCACGCGCGGTTGGAGAGCGCCGTGCCAAGGAGCTGATCCTTTCTGGCCGCGTCTTTAGCGCGGAGGAAGCCTTAGAATGGGGGCTGGTTAATGCTGTTTTTGAGGCAGAAACATTGCTTGCAGAAACACAAGCTACCGCAGAACAAATTGCCGCGAATGGCCCGATTGCGGTTCGACAAGCAAAACAGGCCATAACAAGAGGGTTGCAAATGTCGGTTGCCGATGGGCTAGCCTTTGAAATTGAGGCCTATAATCGCACGGTGCCAACCAAAGATAGGCTGGAAGGGGTGGCCGCCTTTAATGAAAAGCGTGTCCCGAAATTTAACGGGAATTAGGCACCAACCGCATCTGCAATCGCCAATATATATTGCATCTTTAAAATGACAGGTTTTTCCACTAGCTTGCCATCCACTACCACCACCCCTCGGGGCGCATTAGCGTAAGCTGCCATTATTTTCTTGGCTTGGCTGATATCTTCAGCTGTTGGGGTAAAAGCCTTATTTATCGCGGCTATTTGCTTTGGGTGAATGGCCGCTTTGCCGCCAAAGCCCATATCACGGGCGCGTATCGCTTCTTCTGCTAGTCCTTTTTCATCCTCTATCGCAAGATAGGGCATGTCCATGAGATCCAGCCCAGCTAACGCCCCCGCATGTGCAACCCGTCCACGCGCATATAATAACGCCTCCCATCCGGTAGTGGCCCGCAGCTCAGCTGCCAAATCTACCCCGCCAAATAACAGCATCTTTATGCGCTGGCTAGCGCCCGCAATAGCACCCGCATTCTCCAGTGCCTCTGCTGTCTCAATCAGCAAATGCAGCGCCAGATCAGGGGCAGCGTTGGCAAGCTTTTTATCCAGCTCTATCACCTCACCTGCTTGCCTAACTTTGGGAATCATCACCGCAGCTGGTTTAACCGCCAAACGCAAAACAGCGTCTAAATCAGCTTTTCCTGTCTGCTCTTCAGGGGCATTTATACGCACCAGAATTTCAGGGTAGTTAGGCAGGCTTGGGCGTGCATTGAAAAACCTTACCATATTATCGCGGGCTATTTCTTTTTCAGCGCGCGCTACCCCGTCCTCTAGCTCAAGACAGACCATATCTGCCCCGCTCGCAAGCGCTTTTTCAAACCTGTCAGGCCGATTAGCCGGAATAAAAAGTAAACTACGGCGCGGCTTTGTCTTCATCTTTTGGTGCATCTGTTCCTTAAACCCTTTAGCCCTTATTTTATGAACCGCTATACCCATGCAAAACCGCAGAATTAGCAAGACCTATCTTGACGTTCGTTGGAAAAACCTTACCTGTAAAGAGTTATTTAAAACAGGGAAATAGTTATGATAAGGCGGTTCATAATATTTGGCCGTCCCCCCACCCCCCTTGATGGAGAGAAATATGATTAAAGGCTTACACCATGCCGCATTTAGATGCCGGAACTCCGAAGAAACCAGAGCCTTTTACGAAGATTTTTTGGGTCTGCCCCTTGCTGGTGCGCTAGAAATCAAAGAAACTAAAACAGGCCGGGAAACCTTTGTCCTGCACAGTTTTTATCAGCTAGATGATGGCTCTAACATTGCTTTTTTTGAAGCGCCTGAGCAAGAATTCTCCTTTACCCGCCAGCATGATTACGATTTACATCTGGCCTTAGAGGTCAGCATGGAGCATCTGCATGAGATGTTTGAAAAAGGTAAAACTGCAGAGATTGAAACTAGGGGCATTTCTGATCATGGCTTTATTTCATCCATTTATTTTCGGGACCCAAACGGATATGTGGTAGAGCTAACCGCCCGCAAGGAAAACCATGATGATCACCTCCATGCTGGTAATGTAAAAGCACGAAATATACTGGCAGATTGGACATCACGTTTCCATGCAGAATAAGATTTCGGTATAAAGGCTCCTGATACGAAAATGAACGGCAAATCCCGGCGACTAATATTGGTTTTATTTTCTGGCCTTATTCTGGGCTTGGCAGGCTATCTTGTCCTAAACGCCCTAAATAGCAATATCATGCTATTTTATAGCCCATCAGAAATTACCGATGCTCAAAAAAATGGCCAGCGTTTGCGTCTTGGCGGTCTTGTTGAGGCTGACTCTGTTCAAATTGACGGCCTACAAGCCAGCTTTGCACTAGGCGACGGGGAAGGGGTTACCCAAGTTACCTTTGAGGGCGCGCTACCTGATCTGTTTAGAGAGGGTCAGGGGGTTGTGGCGCAAGGCGCGTTTGAGGGTAATATTTTCAAGGCGGATTCTGTGCTTGCCAAGCATGATGAAAATTATATGCCGCGCGAAGTTGCCGATAGCCTGAAAGAAAAAGGGGTCTGGCAAGGGGATACGGCTATTTCTAACTGATAGGTTAGCTACTGAGGGGCGATATTGAAGCCCTAATAAAGCCAGCAGGCGGAATTCAGCAAAGCCGCGATAAACAAATATGCGGCTAAAGACAGGAGATGTTCATGCCTTTTTTTAGCCGCGATAAGCTGCGCTTGCATTATCTAGATGAGGGACAAGAAGCGTCTGGAAACACAGATAGCGCGCTGTTATTTTTACATGAGTTTGGCGGCGACACCCGATCTTGGGCGCACCAGATTAGTTTTTTCAGCCAGCATCCCTTGCAGTCGCGGCGCTGTCTGGCTCTCTCTGCCCGCGGCTACCCACCCTCTTGCGTACCAGATAACGCATCCCGTTATGGCTGGCAGGAAAATCTTGAAGATGCTATCGCGCTTATCCAGCATTTAGGATTAAAACAGGTAGATGTGGTTGGCCTATCTATGGGCGCTTATATCACTTTATTGATGAGCCTGCATGCCCCTGATTTACTGGCCTCTTGTGTATGCGCCAGCATTGGTTCTGGCAGCCATCCATCAACAAGACAGGCTTTTATTTCAGATGCTATACTAAGTGCTGATGCCATAAAAAATAGTGGCAAACTGCCCGCTACAGAAATGGCAATGGCACCAAACCGTATTCAGCTTCTAGATAAGGATAAAGCGGCATGGCAGGAATTTCGAGACCATCTTAGCGAACATCCAGCAATAGGCGCTGTCCATACGCTAACAGAAGTTCAAGCCAAAAGACCAAGCTTGCATGATTTCGCAGACAAATTAAAGGCCTCTGAGGTGCCCGCTCTGATCCTTTGCGGTGATGAGGACGAGCCTTGCCTTGATGCTAGCCTATGGCTAAAACGCCAGATGCCGCTATCCGGCCTGACTATGTTCAAACGATCTGGTCATTTATTAAATCTAGAAGACCCAAAGAGTTTTAATCAGGCCATTATGGATTTTCACACCTCGCTTGCGCAAGGCAAGTGGAAGCGGCGGGCTAAAACCCCTTTTACCTCGATGTTCGCGCCTGCAAAAGAAACGTAAAGCTATAAAAATAAATCAGTCATAAAGGGTACTGGATTTACTTGCCCCTGCCATCATAGCTTGCCTCTGTGCTTCCCGCATTTCTTCATAGAGTGCAAGATGGGACGGCGCAAAAAGAGATGGCGGCGGCGTGTAATGCACGAAATGACGCGCCCTATCCGCCCCCCTGACCAGCATCGCATAGTCTTTCTGGGCAACTTCTTGCATGACCTCTGGACTGACATAGCGAATCACAAAACCGATACGCCTATCCTCTGAGCTATTTGGGCCGGAGCCATGGATCATCCGGCCATGATGCAACGATAGCTGACCCGGGCGAAGCACAATATCGGTCTTATCCTCTTCTGCGACCTGAACCTGAATTTCCTGTCCTCTGGAGAGCAAATTATTATCTGCAAATGTATCTTCATGCGGCAAAATCTGATTGGCATGCGATTCGGCTACAAATTGCATACAGCCGCTTTCAACATTAACCTCTGATAAGGCGATCCATGCAGTGACCAGATGATCGGTCGCACCCAGACCCCAATAAGTTAAATCCTGATGCATACTCACAATTTGCTCAGACTGCGCCTCTTTAATAAAAAACTCTGCCCCATAAATCAGAATGTCTGGCCCCAAAATCGCTTCTATCATATCCAGTAAGCGTGGCTGGGTTGCTAGCTCATAAGCAAAGGGCATTACACATTGCGCATTTATCCGCTTATAGGTGCCAAGGGTGCGCTGCATTTTAGCCTCCCCATAATTTTGTTCCATGTCTTCTAGGGTGTGCCGCCATCGAGCCGCCTCTTTGATAGACATCAGATTTAGGGGAAACAAATACCCATCACGCCAATATTGCGCGGCTTGTGCTGGGGTTAGCGCGTTTGCATTATGCATCTGGCCTTCAGGCATTTTATGCCTCCTTTTATCAGCATTTTATCAGCATTCTCTGGCCAATGTGGAAAAGGGCGGTGAACAAGCCCAGAAAAACAGGCTTTGCAACGCATATCAAGCAGTTTTTTCTCCCTGAATATCTGCCTAACTGGCTCGCTGTTTTGCTATATGAATTTGAGCAAGCTAGCACTTGCCAAACTAGGCTGGGGTAGTGTTTGCTATAGAAGGATAATGGGGTTGGAGCCAATACGGATATGAATTTCTTCTCAGGTCTTTTAAATAGCCTATTTGAGCGCACCTCAAACCTGCTGGAGGGGTATCAGGCAAGCGATGATAAACTAACCAGTTTGTGTGAAGCGCTGCTATCCACCAAAGGAGAGGTATCAGGCATTGCCATTTCCGAGCAAATCCTGAATCACTATCGCCGGCTGGACAGAGAAGATAAACGCGCATTTTTCGTCTACCTTCTAAGGGAAATGGATATCGATGTTACCGCCATAAGCAGCAGTATTGAGCGCTATCAGCGGAGCAAAGAAACAACAAATTACCGTGCTTTTATTGATGCCGCACAGCCGCGACGGCGCGATTTTTTCCGCCGCCTAAATGAAGTGCCTGGCGCCACCTTTGAGCTGGTATCCATGCGCCGGGATTTACTATCGCTATTAGCAGAAAACCCAGAATTAGGTGTTCTGGATATTGATTTAAGAGAGCTATTTATCAGCTGGTTTAATCGTGGCTTTTTGGTTTTGCGCCCTATTGACTGGACCAGCCCTGCCCATATTTTGGAAAAGATTATCTCCTATGAAGCGGTGCATGAAATCAGCAGTTGGGAGGATTTGCGCCGCCGCCTCGCCCCACCAGACAGGCGCTGCTTTGCTTTCTTCCATCCCTCCATGCCAGAAGAGCCGCTGATTTTTGTTGAGGTTGCTTTATGTGCAGAATTGCCCTCTTCGGTGCAGGATATTTTGTCAGACGGGCGCGAGCCTACACCAGAAAAAGAGATAGAATATGCTGTTTTTTATTCTATCTCAAACTGCCAGCAGGGGTTAGCGGGCATCTCCTTCGGCCATTCTTTGATCAAAACTGTTGTTGCAGAATTAAGCCAAGAACGTCCGAAATTGAAACATTTCATTACCCTGTCACCCGTGCCTAATTTTGCCCGTTGGCTGGCGCGCCAAAATATACAAGACGGGCCAGATATGCAACCAGCAGAAGCTTTCTTAACCGCCCATCCAGAAGAGGTGCGTGCCCTAGCAGCCTATTATGTGCTGCAGGCAAAGCGCGAAAATGATATGCCCGTTGATCCCGTGGCTCGGTTTCATCTTGGCAATGGTGCCAGCCTATATCAAATTCATGAAGGAGCAGATCTCTCGCCGCGTGGACAAAAGCAGTCCTATGGCCTGATGGTGAATTACTTATATGAGCGCGAAAAGCTTATCGAAAATCATGAGAAATTTGTGAAAGATGGGGATATCAAAGCCCAGCCAAAATTACATGAGCTTGCTAGAAAATATAAAGATAAGCTCAGTGAAAAATCATGACAGATAAAAATCTAAACAGGTCACGTCGACGAAAAAACAAAGCGGCACCCGCCCCTATCAAGCCAAAAACAAGAGGACTGGCAGGCGGGTATTTAACTATCCTTTCTGATGCCGATATGGCGGCGATAGATGCCGCTGCAAAGGCTATTTTATGGCAGACAGGTGTGGTTGGTGCACCGCACAGACTAACGCAAAAGGCCTGTGACGAGGGCGCTGTTCTTACCCAAGAAGGGCGCTTGCAAATACCGCCAGCCCTGACAAGTAAGGCGCTTTCTGCCTTTGCAAAGCCGCTTACGCTTTATGGACGCAAGGCTGGGCAGGAACTGCATTTAGGTAGTGGACAAGTTTATACCGGCACAGGCGGGGCTGCCCCTTTGGTTCTAGATGAAGATGGTTCTACCTTCCGTGAGGCAGGCATATCAGACCTGTTTAAAGCAGCGCGTCTGGCAGAAGCGCTAGAGCATATTCATTTCTTTAGCCGACCTGTGGTTGCACGCGATATTGAGACGCCGCGCGATATGGATATTGCAACGGCCTTTACCAGCCTGAAAGGCACATCAAAACACATCATGACTTCGGTAAGCGCCGCAGAGGATGTTGCAGCTATCGCAGATATTTGTTTCACCCTTGCGGGCAGTGAGGAAGCGTTTCGCGAAAAGCCCTTTTTATCGCTGAACATAAATCATATAACCCCGCCGCTACGGCTAGCAGAAGAAGCTGTTGAGGTGATGGCAGAAGCGATAAAATTTGGCCTGCCTGTGCAGTGTAATACCTTTGGCCAGCTTGGCGCATCTAGCCCTGTACCCCTTGCGGGGTCACTGGCGCAAACCTGTGCTGAAACGCTGGCAGGGCTGGTAATGGCATGGCTTATAGATGAGAACGCAAAGGCCATTTTTGGCCCTCGCCCAATGGTTACAGACCTGCGAACTGGCGCAATGTCTGGCGGGTCTGGAGAGCAAGCGCTTATCATGGCTGCAACCGCGCAAATGGCAAATTATTATCAGCTACCTAACTCGGTTATTGCTGGCGCAACAGACGCAAAAACAGCAGATGCGCAATCAGGGTTTGAAAAAAGCCTGAACATTACATTGGCCGCACAGGCTGGCGCTAATCTTATCACTCAGGCTTGCGGGATGCATGCTGGGCTTATGGCAGCGGCGCTGGAAAGCTATGTTATTGATAGTGATATGGCCGGAGCAATATTGCGCAGCCTTGCCCCGATAGAGGTTAGCACGGATACCTTGATGATCGCGGCAATAGATGAAACCGCTAAAGGCGCAGGGCATTTTCTAGGCCATGCGGATACCTACGCACGTATGCATAGCGATTTTTTATATCCTGAATTGGCGTGCCGCCTGCCAGTTGAAACATGGACGCAGGCAGGGGCAGAAGATATCCATAGCCGCGCCCGAAAAAAAGTTACAGCGATTTTATCCAGCCCACCAGAAACACATATTCCAAAAACGATAGAAACTGCCCTTCGCCAAAAATATGCTTTGCCTGACTTAGATGGCTGAACAAAACTAGCCTGCTGTTAAGTGCCTATCTGCATCGATGCCCGCAACGCCAAGATATCGCTATCGGGGTGTTCGGTAACATCGCTCCACGTCACGGGCGCACCTTCCCCAACATCACGGGTTAGTTTTAAATTATGGGCAAGGCCAATTGGGACACCGTCAATGGCACGCGCTGCTTGGGCTGGATAAAGCTGGCCCCAAACCGTAAAGCCGCCTTCCCCATCTAGCATCTCTCCCGCTTTCAACGGTTTTTTTGCGGTCGCGATAACATCACTATTATAGGCTTTGGTCATACCCGTTGGCTGGCCAAGCAGGGCTGCGGATAAAATAGAAATATTCAGCTCCAACCCGATCAGGTGAAAAGGTTTATACATTGCAGAATAGCGTCCACTTGCATCAGTATTCATGCCATATTGTTTAAAACAGGCCGCTGCATAATCATTAGGGGCTTCGATAACCACATAAACGCCCCAGCGCAAATCTTTATGTACAGGCCGTCCATCGCGCTCAAGCGAAGAGACAACCTCTACTTGACCGCTTTCATCCAAACACCCGCCGGCTGTTTTAGGCCGAAGGATATGCGCTAAATCATCCATGCCAGCTGCCGGAAATTTCAGTCCACCATCAGGGGCTGAAAGCCCTGTTGCATTGGAAATTGCTGCCATTTCAAGAGCTGATTTCGTGCCATCCAGAAAGCTGTTAAACATCTGGCTATTCATACCTGCTGCGCCAGCCTCTGCGGCCGTTAATCCATAATGATCCCAAACAGTATCGGGGGTTGAGCCATGATAGATAGGCAGATATTTGGTTCCTTTACCCGCAGCCACCACGTTAAATCCGGTGCTTCGTGCCCAATCTACCATCTCTATCGTCAATGCAGGCTGGTCGCCATATGCCATGGAATAAACAGACCCTGCTTGGCGGGCTTTTTCAGCCAGTGCTGCCCCTGCTAGTACATCAGCTTCTACATTCACCATCACAATATGCAGCCCATTGGCAATAGCGTGCTGGGCATGGCGGATACCGGCTATCGGATGGCCGGTCGCTTCGACCACCACGTCTACCGCACCAGAGGCCATCATCGCAAAAGCATCATCTGTGAAATGAGTCGCCTCAACCAGCGCCTCCGGCCAACCAGCCCCCCGGCAAGCGGCACGCGCATTATCAGGGCGCAGATCAGCTATCGCCACAACCTTAAGACCGGGGGTTGTGGGCACTTGCGATAAAAACATCGAGCCGAATTTTCCAGCACCAATAAGCCCAACACGGACAGGCTGGCTGGTGGCTGCGCGTTCCAGCAACTTATCATAAAGATACATCCAGCTCTTCCTATTCTGCTGCGGCCAGTTGGGCTTTTACCAGCTCATCCAGACAATCATCTGGCATCGCTTCGATAGGCGTGAAATCACGGTGCGCAATCCATTCTGCACGATTAAAGGCACGGATATGGTTATCTACATGACAAAGAGATAGATAAACAATCGTTCTATCAAATGGCGATATATTGGCCGGGCTAGCATGCACAAGAAGGGAGGAGAACATTAACATGCTTCCCGCAGGGCCCGTTGGCGCCACACAGCCGCCCCTATCTGCCAGCTTTTTAACCAGATCATTATCAAGCGTCCACAAAGGATAGCTGGTCGTGCTAAGGTCGTGACCTGCTTCGACAACGCCTTGCTTATGACTGCCCGGAATAAAAAGCAGGGGGCCATTTGCCGCTGTCACATCATCCAGAAATACCGCAATATTCATGGCGCGCGGTTCTGGCATTTCATCATCCCGCTTCCACGTACCATAATCTTGATGCCATTGCCATACATCACCGTCAAAGGCCGCTTTGGCATTCACCTTAAACTGATGCATATATAAATCGCCCTCCAACACTTGCGAGACAGGATCAATAAGGCGCGGATGGGCGCCGAGACGGCGAAAACCTTCATTATAGGTATGGGCAGCAAAGGCGGTACGCGCAACACCGCTTGTCTCGCGCCAGACTTCTTCGCGCTCCATCGCATAAACATTATCTGCCTCGCTCTTTAGAAGCTGGGCTTCCTCAGGTGAAAACATGCTAGGGAAAAACAAATAGCCTTCCTCGTCAAACTGCTTTAGCTGCGCTTGTGATAGTTTCATTTCTTCCTCCAATAATGTGTTTTATCAAATCTGTTTGAAAATACGTTACAGCCACTTTTCATGCTGATTTTGGCTGGTCTGTTAATAAAGTTTCAAAGGTTAGCTGGCCGCTGGTCTGGGCATGGCTGGTGGCTAATCTATGGGCGTTATCTGCATCCCCATCACGAATAGCCTCAGCAATCTGTCGGTGCTCTGTCCAGATATCTTCCGCTAAGACAGCACCACTAAGAACAATATGCATGGCACGAACCATATGCGGCCACCCTGCCTGCACAGCATTAAAAATTTCAGGGTTTCCAGAATGCTTATAAATGGCGGTATGAAAAGCGATATCAGCAGCGACCATCTGCGCGACATCCTTGCTTTTTGTAGCCGCAATTCCGGCCGCTAATAAATCATCAAAATTTATCTTGCCGCCTAGCGCTGGCTGGCTGGCACACAAACCAGCAGCTAGCCCGTCTAGCACAGCACGCACCTGATACAAACTCAGCAGCTGATGATTATCTAATGGCGCAACCATCCGGCCTTTACGGCCTTTTTCAACCACAAGCCCATCTTTTTCCAACAGGATTAATGCATGACTTACCGGTTGCCGGCTAACTCCCAATTCCGCTGCTAGCGCTTCTTGAGCAAGACTGGCAGATGGGCGCAAATCGCCTGTCACGATAGCCTGCTTTATCTGCGCATAGACCTGATCTATCAAGGCTGGTTTGGCATCAATTTGAAGCATAGTAAAAGGAAATCCAGAAGCAGTTAAATTTTTTGAATTCAGAATTCACAAATCTTAGTAAAGGAAAAAGTAATGAAGCCGTCAAGCCCGAAAAAATACCTAGTAAGCAAGATTTTTGGGTGATTAATCACGGTTGATCTATTATTGAGCATCAGCCAATCTGGCATAAGCCAATCTGGTATCGGCCGTTCTTGCTTATCGTTATAGAGTTTTTTATGCAAAAGCCACTTATCTCCCTACCCTTAATTTCAAGCACCCCCCTAGAAATAGAGGTGCGCCGGGCAGGTGCGCGCGAATCCCTGCATTTGGTTGATATCGTGCTATGTGATGCAGAGGGCCGGCTTATCCTAGCGCTTGGCAACGAGGAAGCAGAAATATTCCCGCGCTCCGCTATCAAACCGTTACAGGCTATCCCCCTTATCGAAAAACTGTTGCGCGATGGCAAGGCAGACATTTTCGGCGATGAAGAGATAAGCTTTATTTGCGCTAGCCATAATGGCGAGCCGCATCATGTGACATGCGCCCGCAGCCTATTAAACCGATTTTCTATAGACGAAGAAGCCTTGATTTGCGGGGCGCATTGGTCACTAGATACAGACATCCTAATAGAACAGGTACGAAGCCTTGCGCATCCCACTCGTGCGCATAATAACTGCAGCGGCAAACATTCAGGCATGCTCGTCCTTGCCCATCTCGAAGGCCTGCCCCTAGCCGATTATCATCATCTAAGCCATCCCATCCAGCAAAATATTCTGGGCGTTTTGGAAATGATGATAGGACGCGATATTCTCAGCTTCACGCATGGCATAGATGGGTGCGGGGCGCCTGCCTATAGTGCGCCTTTGGGAAATTGGGCACGCGGCCTAGCTCTGTTTACGGGCGATGACAGCTTGCCAGAAATACGGCGCCAAGCATGCCAGCGCATCACCCGTGCCATTGCTGCCGCCCCGCATATGATGGCTGGCCAAAACCGAGCTTGTTCAGCCGTCAACCAGTGTTATGGAACCAAAATAACCGTTAAAACCGGAGCAGAAGGCGTATTTGCTGCTGCGTTTCACGAATTGGGACTAGGCTTAATGCTAAAGGCACGAGATGGGCATAAGCGGGCAGCAGAAGCCGCCTTAGGCGCGGTCATTCATGCTCTTGGCTATCCCCATCACCCAGAACTAGACAGGTTTTTTCGGCCAATATTAAAAAATTGGGAAGGTGTGGAAGTAGGGGATATTAGGTGTGATCCCCGCCTGTGGACATGCTAGAGCCAGCGCTATTTTTGCCTTTGTGTACGGAAAAAAGCGAACCAGCCTATACACGCGATAAACAGCGGATAGCTAAGGGCAGGCAAAGATTGCGTCATCAACAATATGGCGGCCACGCTTGCTATCGCTATTGCCGCTAATAGGCGCTGGAAATGCCTTTTCAATTGCAATAACCCTACAAAAGCCACCAGACCATACAGGCATAAAAAATTCAAACTGGCCAATGTAAACATGGTGTCTATGTCTATAAATCTGGCTTCATGCACGCCAATCATTATCAGCCCGATACTGCCAAATAACAGCAGGGCACGCGCCGGCAGGCCGCGCGATAAAACCTTCAGCGAGGCAGGCAGAAACCCCTGTTCGCTTATCGAGAAAATCATCCGTGATACGCTCCAGATAGCGGCAAATAAATTGACCGCTAACAACCCGGCAATAAAACCCGCAATAAGCTGGCTTGAAAATACGCCAAAGACAGGGGCAAGCATGCCCACAAAAGGCGCTTCATTGAAGGCTGAGACCCCCGCATGTACCACTACCATTGCGCATAAAAGATATAAAATTGAAGCGATGATAAAAGAGGCGCCAATGGCTATAGGCACGTTTCGTTTAGGTTTTTTAAACTCCCCGCCTAGCGATATCGCAACTTCCCATCCGGTAAAGGCAAAAAAGATAAGCGGAATGACGCTGAGGCCTATACTGAACTCTGAGGTGAAGCTGCGCGACGAGAACACCTCTTCCACCGAAAGCAAGCCCGAAGATGGGGTCGCTACAAAGCCAAAGATAATCAGAGCCGCAAGAAGGGATATCGATAAAATTGAGGCGGTACTGCCAAGCTGGCTAGCCCGTTTTGGTGTCAGAAAATTTGCGGCCACAGCAAGGGTAATGATAAAACCTGCGCTAAGACCAGCATTCAGACCAAACCCTGCTTGCAACGCATAGCCCGCACTTAGCGCGATAGCGGGCAGGCCAAGCATCACCGCCCCTAAAAAAAGATAGGAGGCCATAACAAAAAATCGTCTGCCAAAGGCGGCGCCAACGAGATGTGCAACACCGCCAGAGCTTGGCCGCTCGGCTGCCAACAAACAAAAAATGACCAGCAAAGGAAGGCTAAGCAAAATCGCCAATAGCCAGTAAACTATCGAGGCGGGCCCGGTTTGCTGTGCGGCTAGTCCGGGCAAAATGAACAAGCTTGCCCCAAGCACGATATTCAACATCATCAAGGTGCCAGAGATAGGGCCAAGCGTTGCCTTTAGCTGATCCATTTGATTCTCATATATAGTTTTTCTTTCTTAAGTTGTTTCAGATATTCCTTTGCATTGATACAGAAAGAATTGAAACCTCTGCGGTTCTAGACTGCACTTAAAATGACGACCCCGACCAAAATCAAGACAATGCCGCTTGCCTGATTAAGGCGTTTGCGCATGTGAATGGAAGAGATAAGCCTACGCGCACGCCCCACCAGCACCCCAAGACCTAAATTACCCGCAAATGGAACAAGCGCAGAGCTAAGCGCAATCACGGTAATATCAGCGGCGGTTATTTTAGAGACATCAAAAAAACCAGGCAAGATGCCGATATAAAATAGCATCGCTTTGGGATTACCAATAATGACTGCCAACCCAGCCAGAAATCCAGCAAACGCGCCTTCACCTGTCAAACGGCTATTTGCCTCTAACTTTTGAACAGGCGCAAAATATAATCCTATCCCCATTATCACAAATACCGCTACCGCCAGATATCGAAGCCAGAATAAAATATCCCCATGCAAGCTAACAATCTGGCCAAGCGACAATAACGCTAATACTGGCCAGCAAATATCGCCTATTGCCACCCCTAGCGCGAGCGGCCAAGCGCCAGAAAATCCGCCCTTTAATGCACGCGCAATCAGCGCAACCCAAACAGGCCCCGGCGTGATAAATAACAAAAAAAGCGCGAATAGATACAAGCCTAATTCAGGCAGGCTTAAGCTGAGCATGTCTTGGATAGAACCTGTCTGTTAGTGAAAAACAAGTCAGCTTTTGCGTTTTTCATGAAGATAGTCAAGCAGATAATACCCCGCCATAACAATAACAAACCAAGCCACAAACTGATCTTTTAGATGATCTGAAGCCATCTCGTCAGTCTCCTGCTTTTCTGTTTGCGGCGCGCGCATTATACCCCCTCCCCTTGATAGGCTTCTGCGTTATAAATAGGCGTAAGGATATCAGCCATCATTGCTGTTAGCGGTTCTATATCTGCGGGCGTAAAAAAGTCCGGCTGATCAGAATCAATATCCAACACCGCACGCACACCCCCAGCATTATCCATCAACGGTATCACCAATTCCGAGCGCGTGCTGGAGGCGCAGGCAATATGCCCATCAAACTGTTCTACATCTGCAACCAGCTGCGGTGTAGCGGTGCGTGCTGCTGCCCCGCACACCCCTTTATCAAAGGGGATGGTAAGGCAACCATGCCCGCCTTGATAGGGGCCAATTTTCAATATATTTGGGGAAACAACCCGGTAAAAACCCACCCAGTCAAAACCGTCAAAGCTTGCGAATAACTCTTGAGAAAAGGTTGCCATCAAAGCAATTTCATCGCGCTCACCCTGACAAATTGCCCGCAGACGCGTCGCTACTTCCCGGTAATCGCGCATTATTTCTGCCTTGCTTCTTGCTGTGCTAAAAATTTTGGATTGGTGATGGATAGCTTTGCTTTAACATACGCTAATAAATGGCTCTGTAACATTGTGCTGTCTGGAAAAATTTGCTGACCAGTGCGCAAGTTTGCCGCAAGTTCAGCACAGCTTTGCCCCGTTGCTACGGCTAGCTTATCTTCTGGGCTATCTGCATTCTCTAGATTTTGCCGTAAAATATTCAATGCACGGCGCATCATGGATTTACGGAAATTTTGCTCTGGCGGCAAATTATCAGCTAGGTGGGTGTTAAATTCGGCTTCTATCGCCGCCGCTAGCCCAGCCAGTGTTGCCATCTCATCTGCGTTCTTATTATTATTTTTCACACCTGTCATGCTCTAAAATCCTGCCATCTATCTTCGTCTATTTCGTTTATCAGGCTAAGCATATGATATTCCATTTCTGCAACCATCTGACCAGATAGCGCCAATTGCAAGGCAGGTTCTTGCCCACTATCATTGCGGCGGGCCTGTTGCAGGGCAATGACCGCCCATCTTATCTCTGCCATCACTTGCCAGCATCCCAAAGCAGATAGATTAATTGTCTGCCCTGATGCCGTTTCATAAGCTTCACGAAACGGGGCAAAAGGCGCTAAGCCGCCAACGCTTAAATGGTCATTGCCAAAACGCCAGCATCTAGCGCAAAGCCAGCCAATATCTTCATGGCTATCACTAAATCCAGCAAACTCCCAATCTAGAAGCGCTGTCATTTTTTCTGCTTCAATTAAAAAATTTCCGGCCCTGAAATCACGGTGACACAAAACAGGTTCTGTCCCTGTTTGCCAGATATCCATCCTGTCTTCCAACCAGTTTAGCGCAAATTCTAGAACTGGCTGAGAGGCGCCGAGCAGGTCTAAATAGCCACGCATTTGCGATAATATATGCGCTTGTGGATTGGGTTTTGGCTGGCCGAGGCGCTGGGTTAATTCTGCTGTGGGCAGACTTTTATGCAGACGCGCCATTTCTGTGCCAAGCTGACGTGCAAGTGCAGGAGAGCCATGTGCAAAGGCTGGCAAGCGAGCGAGCTTATGCGCTTGTGCTTGGCCTGCCATTGCCTCCATTATAAAAAAGGCGCTGCCAATTACCTGTTCATCCTCACATAAACAGATAGGCGTTGGCGTACTCACCCCATGAGCAAAAGCATGCGAGAGTATGGCAAATTCCATCACCCTGCTATTGGAAACACTCACACAAGAAGGGGCATCTTTACGTAATACCCATTTTTGTACCCCGTCATATTTTCCGCCATCAATCTGTAGATTTAGAGACCAGTTTTCCTGAATAGC
>Ga0213867_1000493_pt1 | contig 17674 bp, 20 predicted proteins | sample PICome_12_FD_160120 | JGI IMG/M metagenome (GOLD analysis project Ga0213867, IMG submission 160120) | Coastal seawater microbial communities near Pivers Island, North Carolina, United States - PICO540 | ecosystem: Environmental > Aquatic > Marine > Coastal | place: USA: North Carolina... | reverse complement strand
ATGATGATGATTTTGCTCAAGCCTTACACTATGCAGCGCTCCAGTTACCCGATGGGATTCGTTCTTTAGATAACGATGCGCTGGTTGCTTGATCAAGGGATATCCCTAGATGGTCGGCTAAAATTTTAAGGCAGTCGCAATAAGATGCTGTTCATATAGGTGATATTGGAATGGCCAAGGCGCTTGATCTTGAAGTCATCCGACATGCGATTAAAGATAATCGAATCATTGTCACTTTAGATTCCGATTTTCACACCCTGCTTGCGGTTATGGGCGCTTCAAACCTCACCATTCAAACTTCACTCTTCACCCCTCACCATTCACCCTTGCTATTCTGCCTGCCGGCTCTAATTTAAGTTTATGCAAAAATTCGAGGAGATTCGTCTCACTTTAGCCGAACATAGCGAGCAGCTAAAAGTTTTGCATGTTGCCAATCTCTGGTTGTTCGGCTCTGCAGCCCGCCAGGCTTCTGATGTGCACGATTTGGACTTTATGGTGGAATTCTCTCAGCCGCCTGGATTATTAAACTACATGGACTTGAAGTTCTTACTGGAAGAGCTCTTTGGCTTGCCAGTTGATTTACACACTCGGCGTTCTTGCCCGCAACGTTTCTATGATCGCATTCGTGAGGATTTAAAACATGTCGCGTGATCCAATATTACGCCTGCAGGACATCACCGTCTATGGCGAAGGTCAGCAGACGCGTTCGTTCTGCTATGTCGATGATTTGATCGAAGGCTTTGTGCTCCTGATGAATCAGGAGCAGGTCGTCGGCCCGATGAATATCGGCAACCCCGGCGAGTTCACCATCCTAGAGTTCGCACAAAAGGTGATTGAGCTCACCGGCAGCAAGTCGCAGATCGTGTATCGTCCTATGCCAGAGGACGACCCGAAGCAACGCAAACCAGACATTACATAGGCCCAAGCAGTCCTCGGCTGGGAGCCAAAGGTGCAGCTCGAAGCAGGCCTGAAAAAGACCATCGAGTATTTCGCTCAGCAATTATAAACTAGCTAGGTTGGTCCTCTAGTAGCTTTTTTTGGGGGGTATCAGTTCTTTAAGCGTGAACATCCTTATTAAATATTGTCCTATTATCACACGCCTTTGCGCGTGGTTGTGGAACTCGCCGACCTTCACCACCTGGGGGAACCAAGGAGTCCAGGCTCTGCGCTTAGTCCTAGTAACGCCGCTCATCCTGACACGATTCAATGAAACAGAGATCGCGGCTTGGTATTTGTTCGCATCGCTCAACTTTTTCGGAACGATTCTAGCAGGGCGTATTGGTCTGAGCTTCTCCCGGATGTTCTCTTTCGCGATGGGAGGAGCGAGCGATCTAGGCCCGATCAGGAGAAACCGTGTTGCCAAGAGCGAAGGCAATCCAAACTGGGAGGTATTCGAGCAGGCTTACGGAACATTAGGCTCGTTGAATGCGGTTTTGGGTTTTGTGAATGTATTTATTGCCGCCAGTATGGGCTGGTTCGGACTGAGCAACCTTCTCGATGGCTATGCGGGTAGTGCAACCATCTGGTTTGCTTTTGCGATCATGCAGGCTTCGAGCTTGGTTACTTTTATTTTTCAGCGTTTTTCGGTAGCCCTCAATGGTATGAATTACATTGCCCTAGTCGCGCGCTGGGGAATGATCTTTGGTCTCCTGTCTGTCTTTCTGGGGAGCATAACGCTCCTTCTTGGAGGAGGGATTATCGCCTTGGTTTGTGTGATGCAAACCTTGGTAATTTGCGATGTTCTTCGATCCTACTTTCTCCTGCATTATGTCGAGAGTGGTCGTGTAGCTAGATTTACGGCCTGGGGGTTCGATGGGAGAGTGTTCAAGTGGGCTTGGGAGCCGTCTTGGAAGGGGGTAATTATTGCTTTTACTGATCTGGGAGTGGTGCAATTGAGCGGAATTATTGCGGCGCGTGTGTTTTCCGCTGGCGAACTCGCATCTTATCTTTTGACACTGCGTTTAGTGCAGACTGTGGCACAGCTTTCAAGTGTCCCCGTCCATAGCATTACGCCTAAGCTCGCACGCCTTATCGCATCGGATAATTGTCCAGAGATGCGGCAGGTCTTTCTAAGCCGTGTACGGATGTCTTTGATTTTGATGGGCGTGGGTCTCGGGTTTTTGTTGGCCTTAGGTCCTCTGCTTTTGGGTTTAATAGGCTCAAATGTTGTCCTTATACCAAGAGATATCTTGTTGGTTCTGGCTGGATTGACTCTGCACCGCTGGTTCTGCAACTTCTCTGGGACGCCTTGTTCTATTGCGAATAACATTGTCTACATAGGCAGAGAAGCTATGGCTGGGCTTATCGCCATTTTGCTTATTTTTCTCTGGCCTACGGATTTTGATATCTTATCGCTCTTGCTGGTGGCGTATTTGCCGAAGATACTTATATTAAATGTTGCGCCGGGAGTCATTGGAGCGTCATACCTTAGAATGCGGGCGCCGAGTTATCTGGCCCAACTCTACGCATATACGAGTCTTTCACTGCTTATAATTGTTGTCTTTCGACTTTTTAATTTATGAAGACTATTGATTGTGTGATTGTGCATTGGAACAACCCAAAGGCACTTCGGGAAACGTTGTCACATTTGTCTCTCGGGGCAGGGGTTGAGACTACGGTTATCTTAATTGATAACTCCTCTGAGGACAATTATCTGCGGCAGGCACGGGGTATTTTGGAAAAATCAGGTTTTTTGTTTGAGATATTTGTTCGCGAGAACGAGAATCGCGAGGCAGGGGGGTATTGGCATTATATCTCCGAACTCCTCGATAAGCGGAAACCAGATTGTGTGCTTTTTGCACAGGAGGAATTACACCAGAAGGGCATGGTTCCGAAAAACGTCCCAGCAGAATCTCTGAAGGATCTCTTAACTACGCGGTTTTCTTTTAGTATAAATTTTCTTAGGCAGACCAAGAGATTTCTTGAAAACGTTTCCCAAGTTAAGCGATTTGGTTATTTTTACAAAGACAATTATCGAAATGACGGTCTCGATCTGACCCGTATTGTCGAATACCTTGCCGACAACCCTAGGGATGAAATTGGCTTGGGTGGACGGCGTTGTTCATTCTTGATCAGTGAAGATTCTCGGTTTGCGAGTGGTCATTGGGCTGAGTATAACAAAAAGAGAGGTATAGTTCGCTATGATTTCTTCAGTGGTGCATGTTTTGCGATTAGCTATGAGATGTGTCGGAAACTCCGAGAAGGGTTTGTGCCGGATGATGCTGACCTGAGAGATCCTCTGTTTGCGTGGTATTGGGAGCGGATGTGGGGAGTTGCGATTCTTCTGATGGGCGGAAGATTAGTTCATTATAGGAATTTTTCGTGCAACACGATTGAAGAGTATTCGGAGCGGAATTCGGAAGATAGTTCTTTCGTATCTCGCAGTGTATCAAAGGATTTTGATGATATCCCAAAGGTAGATAATAGAACATGAAAATAGACTTTCTAATTGTCGGTGCCGGTTTCTCCGGACTCGTCCTAGCAGAGCGTTTATGTTCGCAGGCTAACAAACGTTGCCTAATGGTTGATACGCGCGATCATCTCGGCGGCAACTGTTACGACTACTATGACGATGCGGGGGTGCTCATTCATAAATACGGGCCACATTACTTCCGAACGAACTCCCCGAAGATTGTCGATTATCTCTCGCAGTTCACGGAGTGGCATGAGGTCGAGTATACAATCAAGTCCTGGTCGGAGGGGCGGTTTTGGAACTTTCCGATCAATCTAAATACTTTTGAGCAGCTTATTGGCCGACCTTCAACAAGCGAAGAGATGGCTGAGTGGTTGGAGGCGAATCGGGTGCCGATCGAGAATCCAAAGAATTCGGAAGAAGTGATTCTCGATCAGGTCGGGCATGAGCTCTACGAGAAATTTTTTCTTGGCTATACTAAAAAACAGTGGAAGTGCCACCCGCGCGACCTGGACGCCTCGGTCTGTGGGCGCATACCGATTCGCACAAATCGTGATGATCGTTATTTGAAAGAGGAGTTTCAAGCGCTACCGAAGGATGGTTACACTGCTATGTTTAATCGGATGATCGACGCTTGTGGCGATTGGCTGCAGATTCGGCTGAACATGGATTATCGCGACATTTCTTCCGAGATTGATTGGCGGCATATGATTTATACTGGCCCCATTGATAAATTCTATGACTGCCGTTTTGGTGAGTTGCCCTATAGGTCGCTTCGATTTGAACAAGAGTCTTTTGATGCTGAGCAGCTTAAGGGGTTTGAATCTGTATCCGGCAAGTCTGGTTTTTTTCAACCAGCAATGCAGGTCAATTATCCCAACGAGCACGACTACACGCGCATCGTCGAAGTAAAGCACGCCACCGGACAGGAGTGCTCAAACACGACAATTGTTAAGGAGTATCCCGAGGACTTTGGGCTTGGTAAGGAGCCTTATTATCCTGTACCAAATGACGCCTCTAAGGCACTTTATAACAAATATAAATTGCTGGCCCAGAAGGAGGAAAATGTGTCCTTTGTTGGTCGGCTTGCAACTTATCGCTATTACAACATGGATCAGGTTGCAGGGATGGCATTGGCTGAATATCAAAAAATCAAGACACATTTTTAAGTGTATGAAAATAGCCATGATCCCAGCCCGGATGGGTAGCCAGCGTTTGGCGAAGAAGAACCTGCGGGAATTGGGCGGGGTGTCGCTTATCGCACGCGCGATTCGCAAGTGTAAGGCGGCGGGTTGTTTTGACGCAATCTGGGTCAATTCGGAGCATGCGGATTTTGGGCCAATTGCGAAGGCAGAAGGAGTGCAATTTCATCAGCGACCGGAGGCCTTGGGCAACAACCAAGCGACCAGTGAGCAATACATCGCGGAGTTCCTACAAGAGCATGAATGCGAATCTCTTTTTCAGGTGCACAGCATCGCACCTTTGCTGACGGTTGAGGATGTGCAATCCTTTGTGAGGCACATGCAGTCTTCAGACTTTGATTGTCTCTTAAGCACGGAGGAAATCCAGATCGAGTGCGCCTATCAGGGCAAACCGGTGAATTTTACCTTTGATGAGAAGGCGAACTCCCAGGAGCTGGAGCCGCTACAGCGGGTCAGTTGGAGCATCACGGGCTGGCGGCGGGAAGCCTACCTCGCAGCAGTGAGAGACGATCAATGCGCCACCTACGCGGGAAGCGTCGGGTTTTTTCCGATCAGCCGTCTGGCGGCACATGTAATCAAGACCGAGTCGGATCTGGAATTTGCAGAGGCACTGCTTCCAATAACTCCGGACTGTTAGTCCACTCGTCATTTCATTATTTTAAGATGCTATTTGCGAAGCTTAATACCCTAGTGACCTATACGCCGTTGGTCGGGCATCCCGTCTGGGACTTGGCGCTTGGGGCTTTGCGCGAACTCAGCACAGACACTTCGCTGGGTATAACGGAACTTCGCGGTGAGGCGATGTTTATGAATGTGCACCGCTATGCCACCAAGAGGGAGCAGGACTGCTGTTTTGAGGGGAACCGGGATCTCATTGATGTACAATGCATCATCCGGGGAGGTGAATTGGTGGTCTGGGCCTTGAAGTCTGACTTGCGGAAATCCGGGGAGTATGATGCGGAGAAAGATTTCCAATTTTATCACGAACCGGACCCGATGAGCCAGACACGGATACACCTAAGTGCGGGTCATTTTGCGGTTTTCTTTACTGAGGACGGGCATCGCCCGCAAATCCATGATGGCATGGAACCGGAGGTGCTCAAAGCGGTGGTAAAGATCCACCGGAGTTTATTGAACCTCTAAACCGCGCCCGGGGACACTTTATGAATCATTACTACAAAAACTATATTGAATCCCACGACCGGGCTTTAGCTGCCTTGGAAATCACGAATCACGCCGGTGAAGTGTTGACGCATGATGCCGGATTTGAAGCACTGTGCCAGCTTAGTGCCGCCACCCGTGACAGCGGTGGTCGGCAGTATCTTATTGGCAACGGTGCCAGTGCGGCTTTTGCGAATCACATGGCGCTGGATTGGACTAAGAACGGAGGCGTGCCCTCATTGGCTTTTGCAAATTCCGCTCTCTTGACGGCGATGGGAAATGACCTTGGTTACGAAGAGGTCTTTTCGGCTCCGCTGAGTTGGTATGCCAAGAGCGAAGATTTGCTCGTAACGATCAGCAGTTCTGGCAACTCGCAAAATATTATTAAGACGATTGAAACGGCTCAGGGTAAAGGGATGAGCGTTGTAACCCTCTCGGGGCTTGAGCCAGACAATAAGTCGCGGGCATTGGGTGACGTGAATCTCTACATTCCAGCCAAGACCTATGGAATTGTTGAGTGCGCCCAACAGGTTTTGTTGCACGCTTGGCTGGATCGGTTTATGGGAATAACCGAATGGGATCGGGAAGGCTTCCAGAGCATGAACAAGGATGCGTTCAGTCTCTAAGTCGGCACCACGCTTTAATTTTAGCGACAAGCTAACCCATGCAAGATTTACTAAAATTAGCAGAGACCGCCGCCCGTCGTGCGGGCAAATGCCTGCTGGAGGCCTATGCTTTTGATGCGGGAGTTATTTCGGACTCGGGTAAAGATATCAAGACAGAGGCGGACAAGGCCGCGGAGGAAGTTGTGCTTGAGGCTTTGCGCCCCACCGGAATTTCAATCCTTTCGGAAGAGAGCGGTTTGGAGGAGGCGAAGCTGGCGAAAGCAGATGATGGGGCGAAATCGCAGACTTTGCTCTGGGTTGTTGATCCATTGGATGGTACCTTTAATTTTACCCGTGGTTTTCCCTTTTGTTGTGTCTCGATTGGGCTTTGCAATGGCCTGGAACCGATTCAGGGTGTAATTTACGATTTTGTAAGGGATCAAATGTTCTCCGGACAGGTGGGGAAGGGTGTGCGATGCAATAGCAACCCGCTTTCGGTTTCGTCTGTTACTGAAATAAGCATGGCAGCGCTTTTGACCGGTTTCCCCAGTGCGCGGGATTTTGGAGAGAGTGCCCTCGCTGATTCGATTCTTAAAGTGCAGCGTTTTAAGAAGATTCGCATGATGGGGTCAGCTGCTTTGTCTTTAGCGCAGGTCGCGGCGGGGCATCTTGATGCTTATCAAGAGGAGGACATCTGGTTTTGGGATGTCGCTGCCGGACTGGCGCTTGTGAAGGCCGCGGGTGGCGTTTACACGATTTCAGAAATTAAGGAGAACTGGCAACTGAACGTTTACGCCCATAATGGAAATCTCAATGAAGCTTAACTTATGAAATTCTGGAAAAACACGGCAACGCTCGATCATTTGGTTCCTGAGCTTCTGGAAACGGTAGAGGCTGCCGAAGCAGAAATTGCGGTCATCGGTAGCAAGCCGATTGATTTGGATGCGATGCCGAAGCTCAAAGGCATCTTTAAATGTGGTGTGGGCACCGACAATGTGCCCTTCGAAGACGCGAAAGCACGTGGCGTCGAGATCTGTATGCCCTCGGAGCAGACCAAACGCTATATCTTCGAAGAGACCGCAAACTTTGGGGTCTATCTGGTCTTTCGCATGCTCTTCAATGAGATCGGCGAAGTGGATGGCTGGGTGAAGCAATCGCGCGGTTTTCTCGGAAACAAGAAGGTGCTGGTGATTGGGCAGGGGAACATCGGGGCACACGTGTCGCGGAAGCTCGCACCGTCCGTGGATGTGCTCACCTTTGATGTGTTACAGAATTCGATGGACGAATTGAAAGGGCTCATTGAGCAAGCAGATGTAATTTCGCTACACGTTCCTTTGTTGGAATCGACAAGCGGTTTTGTTGATGCTGAAAAGCTTTCATGGATGAAAGATGGGGCTGCGCTTGTTAACACTGCGCGTGGTTCGGTTGTTGATGAAGATGCTTTATGCGTGGAGATTGAGTCGGGCCGATTGCGGGCAGCCTTTGATGTGTTTTGGCAGGAGCCATATGAGGGCAAGCTCAAGCAGTTCCATCCGGAGCGGTTTTTGATGAGTCCTCATGTGTCCAGCAACTGTGAGAATTTCCTTACGGGTCTTGCTGATGATTTTCGTGCCTTTGTTGAGCAGCAGGGCAATTGAGAAATAGATTGGGAGCTACGAGAAATGACAAATTGTGGAATTATAGGATTTGGTAAGATGGGCAAGATTCGTGCCCGTGCGATTGAGCAGAGTGGCAAAGGTAAGGTTGTTGCTGTCTTTGATTCGATGGAGCTTAATGACTGCAGCTGTCCCTATTCAGTTGCTCCAGATGAGTACGAGATCATTGATGATCCTACGATTGATGCAGTATTTGTCTGCACGCCAAACTACCGCATTGTGCCGCTGTGCAAAGAGGCGCTTGCTGCGGGTAAGCATGTATTTTCAGAGAAGCCGCCCGCTTTTAATGCGGCTGAGGTTGAAGCAGTCCGGGCATTGGAAGCTACGAGTGGTAAAAAACTCATGTATGGGTTTAATCATCGCCACCACGGAAGCATCAAGAAAATGAAGGAGATTGTTGACAGCGGCGAGATGGGTAAAATCCTTTGGTTGCGTGGCCGTTACGGTAAGGAAGTTGGAGAGGATTATTTCAACGGATGGCGCGCTGATCCTAAGCTAGCGGGTGGAGGCATTATGCTCGATCAAGGCATTCATATGTTGGATCTCTTTCTACATCTAGCCGGAGAATTTGACGAGATTCATTCATTGGTATCCAGCCTGTTTTGGAAGACCGAGGGGCTTGAAGACAATGTCTTTGCGATCATGCGCAACAACACGAGCGGCATTTGTGCCTCGCTTCATTCGACGATGACGCAATGGCGCTACCTTTTTTCGCTGGAGGTGTTTCTTGAAAAAGGCGCGCTCGTCCTGAATGGCCTCAAAACTTCCTCTGGGGTCTACGGCGATGAGGATCTTGCTATTAAATACAACAGTAAAAATCGCGAGCAGGGACAGTTCGAGAGCGAGGAGCATATTATCTACCACACGGATACATCTTGGGTTGCAGAGGTGAATCAGTTCTTTGATGCTATTCGCAAGAATTGCCAGATCAAGTTGGGCAATTCGGATGATGCTCTGCGTTTGATGCAGGCAATGGACATGATATATAAAAATAGAGAATCTTAATTAAAATGAACCTTAAGAGAGCATATAAATATAGAGAATTAAGCCCAGTTGCTCTATTTGATCGCTTCGCTCGGGAGCGAAGGATTCTGGCATCTCGTGATTATTGGAAAAGCTTAAAAAACAAGCATCAAGGCAAACGAGGTTTTGTTATAGGTAATGGGCCGAGTCTGCGTCTTGGGGATTTAGAGCGATTGAATGGAGAGATCAGTATCGCATCTAATAAGATTTACTTAGCTTTCGATCAGGTCTCCTGGCGGCCAACTTATTATACAGTCGCTGATCGCCTCTTGTGGCGTAAAATCAGAAGAGAAATAGGAAGTTATGTGGGACTTATTCATGTGCCAGAATTCATCTACGGCATTCCCTATGGCATACGTAAGAAGATCCATTGTTGGAGGTTTCTGGTTGAGGGAAAGTCTTTTGATGAGTATTCTGGAGTAGCATTTTCGGATGATATTACCAAGGGCGCTTATGGTGGCGCGACAATCACATTTGATAATTTACAACTCGCTGCCCATTTAGGCTTGAATCCTATATACATTATAGGGTGTGATCACTACTATGCGGGCGAGTCCGATATTGTACATGATCACGCCGTTCGAGTGGGTGAGCAGTCTAACCACTTTATTAGCGGATATCGAAGACCTGGTGAAAAAGTGAACCCTGCACCGATAGATAAGATGAATGATGCTTATTCAAGAGCGCAAACTTTCGCGGAAGAGCGTGGTTTAGAGATCTATAATGCGACTCGCGGTGGGCACTTAGAAGCGTTTCCACGCGTTATACTCGATTCGCTTTTTTGATGATAAATTTGTGAAAGTAGCTCACCTAGTGAAACTTTTTTATTTATACGGAGACTCTGCGAGCGCCTTATCTGATGGCTAAAGTTTTAATATTTGAGTCGTCCAACCACGGACATAGATTAGACTATATCGTATCTTTAGTTGAGGCATCCATCGAGCGAGGCTTTGATGTCACAGTGTGTTGTCCCTTGGGTGACGGAAAGCTTGTGCAGCGTTTAGACGATCAGAGTATTGAGGTAGATAGGCTTCTTTTGATCGATCACAAGGCTCTTGAAGTTAACTACGCTAGCTACTTCCATCGATACTTTTCAATCTGGAAGATAGCACGGAAATACAGGCCAGACCGGATTTGTGTGCCGACTGCGGATGGGCTGGAATATGCGCACCTTTTGTTTAGTTGTTTTGGTTGTGCATTGCGGCCTTTCCTAGTCTTTGGCCTACTGCGATTGCGATTTGGGAGTGGATGCCTTAGGGATGCAATTCGATATGCCGCTCTCCAATCGATAAAAAACGGGCGTATCATACATTTTGATGAGTTTAACTTCGACGAGCTCAGAGAGAGATACTCGCACATACGCTTAGCCTACGATCCAATTGATATCCTTTCATTTTCTAAGTCTTCAGCTAATCTGGATGAAAGACCGCTAGTTTCGGAGTTGCTTAGTTTCATCTTAGTGGTTGGCTACATTGACAGAAGAAAAGGGCTTTTAGAACTAGTGAAGGCACTTCATTGTGAGTCTGAGTCTCAAGCGTTGAGTATAGTAGTTGCTGGCGTTGTGGAGCCATCCTACAAGAACGAAGTCCTGGCTGCGCTTGAAGCATCCTCTTGTAAGGTCGATGTAGTTTGGCTCTCCGAGCATTTGACCGATTTTGAATTCCATAGGCTCATTCAACAGGCACGAATGGTGTGGGTCGGTTATAAGGAACATAGCGGCCCTTCCGGGATTTTGCTTCACGCGGCAGCTTACGGAAAATGTGTAATTGGCAACCAATATGGTTGGATAGGACGAATGATTGAAAAATATGGAATAGGTTACTCATGTGAAGCTAATGACCCGGTCGCTGTTGCTGATGCAATCACGCTGGCGAATCAAAATCCTCGAAGCCTCATTCAGTCCTCACGCGATGAGCTAATTAAGCGTCACTCATACGGTAACTTCACAGCTCAGTTCTTTAGTTAGTATGATTTTTGCGGACCATTTATTCTATTTCGTTTACCTCTTGATCCTGGGGGTCGGTTTTCTCGTGTCCTATCTAATCTTGGGGCCACGAGTTTGTTTTGATATACGCCGCATACCCTTTATTTATTTTGCGTTCATGTTCGTTACTTTCTGGCTGCGGCCAGCAATCGTCTACGGTATCTATCAAGACGAAGAGTTTTTGATGCATTTGCATCAATACTACGAATTTGTTGCATTTGATAAGATGGATTTGGTTTTTTTGTCCCTGTTTCTCTCAATCAACTTAGTCGTTTTTAGCTGCAGTTTCAGATCCTCGACCTCGAAAATCGTGGGACAGATCAGATCCGCAACTAGTTATCCCAACCGTGGTCTGGTTAGAATTGGATACTGGCTACTAATTAGTCTGGGATATTTTGGATTCCTGGTGAGCTCTTCTGTTGGAGGTCAGATGATAAGTACTGAAGGTGGCACTGGTATAGTGGGCACAACGGGGTATGTTTTCTTGTTAAATTACATGGTTGTTTCTGGGGTCTTATTGAGGTTTATTGTTAGCGGTCAGTTACTCTCTTCGCTTTTCTTGTCTTTCCCCTGGGCTGTGGTTCATCTTATGAATGGATTCAACCGCTACATTGTGATTACCTTGTTCATCGGTTTTTTTCTCTTGTGGACAATTCGTGGTGGTCACCTGAAATGGTATGTTTACTGTACTGCAGGATTAGCCGCTCCCATCATCGTATATGGATTTGCGCTGCTGAGTGCCAATCGTGGCGCCTTTACGTCCTCAGAGAGACTTGAAGTAGCGCAAAGTGTAGTCGCTGAGTTGCCTTGGCATAATTCGCTCAGGGACTTCGCTGGCTTTGAAGGCTCTCTCATCACAATTGATAGAACACTGAAAGGCTATGATGTGCCTGTTTTCGGAACGAATTTAATATACAAAATTTTAGTTTGGCCTATCCCTCGCATATTCTGGACGGCGAAGCCATATCCGACTGAGTTTACTTGGGATTACATCTTATCGTTTGGAGAAGATCGAGAATACAGCTATCATTTCACGACTTTATTTACAGGATGGTTTGTGCGAGGTAGTGTTGGTTTTGATATCTACGAGTGGGGTACATTTTTCTTTTGGGTCAATAGCCTCATTCTTGGGTTACTCGCAGGATTTATTGAAAAAAGGTGCCTCGTACCGAACGGTCATCCTATTCTCCTAACTGGTTACGTCATGTTTTATGCATCTTTTGTGTATATCGGGCGTCAAACGATATACGAAAATGGGGGGCCATTGATCTACGCATTATATACTCCTCTATTACTGTTGTATTTTATAACCGCTTGGCGTGTCGGCTACCGACAACCCAGGCTCTCTTAGTTAAATGTGCTTCATTGCTAGAGTTGAGTAAATATCGCTTATGGCTTCAAGATGGGTAGTTGGATTCAACGGAGCTCGGGACCAGTATCAAGTGCCGCTGGCCCTTTATGAAATCGATGGATTATGCGCATTTGTCACTGATTTGGCTTTTCCGAGTTGGTTCAAAAAATTGCCGGTAGTCGGCAATTTTCTTGCTCGTCGATGTCTACCCCCAGGCATGTTTTTTAAGACTCATATCTGCTGGCGGGCACTAATTTATCAAATTAATCATTATTTGAAAGTCTCCAAGCGACGCGGGCAGCTTCTTAAGCAAGTTGATCGCGCTATCTCTATTAAATGCAAGGCGATTGCCTTGCGACACTCGGCGAATCTGTTTATGTATAGTTATTATACATCTGATGCATTTAGTGGGGGCAATGGGCTGAAGAAGGTCATGTTTCAGGTTCATCCTCTCGGAGGTCTGGTTAGTGAGTTATTACGGCGTGATTATGAGAAATACACTCAATACATTGGCTGGTATGAAGAGGAGGATGAAAATAAGCTAGGCGATGCAGATGTCTCTTTTCTCTCGCAAGAGTGGCAGTCTGCCGACTTTATTGTCTGTGCGAGCGAATTTACTAAGCGAACTCTGGTCTATGAAGGCTGCTCGCCGGATAAAGTTAGTGTCGTTCCATATGGTTTGGCTGCTTCGGTTGGGCACATTGAATGTCGCATTAATGTCTCCGATGGGGGTAAGTGTCGTTTTCTCTTTGTCGGTCAGGGAGTTCAGCGTAAAGGGTTACACCATTTACTAATTTCATGGCGCTCTATGTCTGAAAGCTTTCTTGACAAATCAGAACTGATTATAGTGTCGCGCAGATTAGACCCAAAAATGGCTGAACTGGCGAACGAGTGTGAGGTCTCTATTATCTCCGGGGTTAGTGATCAGGGCCTGCAACAGCTATACCTAGATTCTGATGTCTTTATTCTTCCATCTTTAGTTGAGGGGTTTGGTTTGGTATTATTGGAGGCGCTATCCTATGGTTGCTTCTTGATCTCAACGAACAATACTGGGTTGCAGGATATGCGCCTTACTGAAGATTCTTATATCTGCTTCGATGCTGGCTCTATCAGCCAATTAATGGGCGCCTTGAATAGTACTTATTCAAAGTTCAGTGCTGGTCTTATTCATCCACATTCAATCGCAAAAAATGTGCTTAAAAATCAAGCAGTCCATTTCAGAAAAAGCATCCAGAGCGTCATGAGAGGGTATGAGGGATGAAGGTCTTGATCTACTGGCCGTATTTCCAGCACTATCATTGGGCTCGCACAAGGGCTCTGAGTGATCTTTGCGCTAGGCAAAGTATAGCATTTCTGGCGCTTGCACTTTCTAGACGCAGTAATGATCTGCATTCTGCAGTCCAGGCTGAAGACTATGGGGGACAAGTCATTTACTTGGATGAATACAAAGGCGAAATGGGTGCTTCTAAATTTTCTGATGCCGCTGTTTTGGACAAGTTTCTCAACGACTTCCAACCTGATGTTATTTGCGTCAACGGGTATGCTGAGCCTTTGGCGCGCCTTCTTTCTTTTTATGCGGCTCGCAAAGATATTGCCGCAGTCCTTATGTCCGACTCCAAGTTCAATGATGCCACAAGACTGTGGCACAAAGAATGGGTTAAGCGTCAATTGGTTTCCTGTTTCTCTTCAGCGCTAGTTGCCAGTTCGCACGCGAGTAATTATGCTGAAAGTTTGGGCATTCCTAAAGAATCTCACTTTGCGCCCTATGATGTCGTCGATAACGACTTCTGGTTCTCTGCGCGTGAAGATGCTGAGCGTGATTACATTCTTTCCATTGGTCGTTTTGTCACAAAGAAGAATTTTGATTTCCTGATTAGGGCTTACGGTAAGCTGCACTCTCAGTCTGAGGAAGAGGTGCCAAAACTGAGAATTGTGGGAGATGGTCCGGAGAAAGAAAAATTGTTGAGGGTGATTAGTGAGTTAGGGCTTTCAGAGATGGTCTCCGTCGAGCCTTACAAAGAACCAGAGCGTTTGAAGGAATTATATGCGAATGCGCAGTTCTTCGTGCTGGCCAGCAATCAAGAAGAACAGTGGGGACTTGTTGTAAACGAGGCGATTGCTGCGGGTCTGAGCGTAGTGGTATCAAATCAGGTTGGCTGTGTTCCGGATCTTGTTGAGAATCGTATTACTGGTTTAACCTTTGCCCTCGATTCTCTTGATGATTGCGTGAATGCAATGAAGTTTGCGCTGACTGAGTGCGAGGAGATGAAAGCGCTCCGGCAAGCTGCCCAAGTGCGAATAGGGTGTTTTTCCTGTGCTAACTTCGCCGAAGCAGCTCTCTCAGCAGCTCGTTATGGGTATAATAGGAGATCGGCCAAGCCGTGGAATTTCGTTCAAGCTATCGTTGCTTTTCAGGACAGGAGGCGTTTTCGAATCCCTGTTAATCCTGAATCATAACTCAAAGTCATTTCTATGAAAGTTATTTTCATGACCAATTCCTTTTCCCACGTCGGAGGCGGCTTGGTCGGTGCTGCTTCGGGATTGGCTAGAGGCGTTAGTGACTTCGGGCATGATGTAGTTGTTTCCGCTTACGCAGAGAATGAAGCCACCGCTAACATCGGTGGTCCTTGGTTCGGGCTCAGGTGTGCGCCGCTTCATGCGAGACGCTTCGGTGGAGTCCATTTTGGCGGAAACTTGCGTAGAGTCCTTGAAGCTGAGACTCCTGACTTGACTCAGGTAAATGGCCTTTGGCTTAGAATGTCGGCCGATAGTCATAGATGGTGTAAGCAACGCAATGTGCCCTACCTGATTTCGCCCCATGGCATGTTGGATGAATGGGCCGTACGAAATTCGGGATGGAAGAAGAAGTTGGCGGGTTATTGGTTTGAATATGTCCATTTGAACGATGCGGCATGTCTCCACGCGCTTTGCCAATCGGAAGCGGACTCCATACGGAAATTTGGTCAGAAAAATCCAGTTTGCGTCATTCCTAATGGCGTTGACTTGCCCCCAGTGGTCGGCGGTTCTGCTTTGTGCCCGTGGAATCAATCGTATGGGCGGAAGGCATTGCTGTTTATGGGCCGTATTCACCCCAAGAAGGGATTGCCGCTCCTCTTGTCTGCTTGGGCGCTTCTCAAGGAGACGCTGCCCGAGGTAAAAGATTCGTGGTTTATCGCTATTGCGGGTTGGAGCGAAGTGGGCCATCAGGCAGAATTGGAAGAGCAGGTTAGAGAGCTTTGTCTTCATGGGGACGTTGAGTTTCTCGGGCCTTTGCATGGGGAATTTAAAGCGTCAGCATTTGGTCATGCTTCTGCTTTTATTCTTCCATCGTATAGCGAGGGGCTGCCGATGTCTGTCCTTGAGGCATGGTCGTATAAATTGCCCTCGCTGATTACACCGGAGTGCAACTTGCCTGAAGGTTTTGATTCGGATGCAGCTATATGTATCGAGGCAGATGTAGATAGTATAGTAGCTGGATTAATTGAAGTTTTTGAGATGTCGGATGGTCAGAGAGCGGAAATAGGTCAGCGGGCTTACCGCTTGGTGGAGTCGAAATTCACTTGGCCTGAGATTGCGAAGCAGATGGTTGAGGTTTACGAATGGATTTTGGGTGGTGGAGATGCGCCATCTTCAGTTCGCTTCATATAGTTATGGGTGAGCTAGGGGAGTTCTATTCTGTTATTTATCGTTCGGAGCTGAGTTTGAAGAACAAGCTTGGGCGTTTGGTTTGGGGCTTGGTCTGGCTATTTCTCTTTCGTCCAAGCCCGCGTGTTTGTTTTAAATGGCGTCGCTTTTTGTTGCGATTGTTTGGCGCTCAGCTAGCTGAGACCGTTGCTATTTATCCAAGTGTAAAGATCTGGGCGCCATGGAATCTTGCAATGGGGGAGCGTTCAGTTCTTGGTGATCACGTGGACTGCTACTCGGTGAGTAGGGTCATGCTTGGAGAAGATGTGACGGTTAGCCAATATGCCTTTCTCTGCACTGCATCACATAATATCGAAAGTCCAAAGCGAGATTTAATGCACGAGCCAATCACCCTGAGGCGTGGTTCGTGGGTATTTGCGGATGCATTCGTCGGGCCAGGTGTTGAGGTTGGTGAAGGCGCTGTGGTTGGAGCACGAAGTGTTGTCGTAAAGGATGTCGATCCTTACGTAGTAGTTGCTGGGAATCCTGCGAAGTATATCAAGGAGCGTAAGGTCGATTGGCTGGATTATGAAGCTACCCAGGAATGAAAATTGAATGTTGGACTTCCACCGAGTACGGAGGGTTCATTGAGGCGCTAACGCGTGGATGCGTCTGCGCGTACGCTACTTTACGGATGGTGCGATTTTGGATATTTTTTAGGGACAGGCTAAAAATAATTGATTATTTAGAAGTTTCATGCATGTTATTCATTATGAGAACGCGGCGGATGAAAGTTTCTGGGGCAACGGCGGTTTATCATTGTTCGTAGAGTTGCCCAAAGGGCGCCCACTCAACCTCACCCTTCGGGCACATCATTAAAATAATGCACCATCTTCGCACTGCCGTTCTTCGTGCATGACGCATACGGTGAGCGGCACCCCTTATTTTGAGCAGCGATCCAAGGAAGTCTTGCGTAAAATGATCTGGCAGGTGGCGGCTTTCTCTGGAGTCGAAGTGCTGACTTACTGCATCATGAGTAACCATTTGGGCCGGTCTTCAGCCTCTAGCTGAATCCGGTCTTGTCGGCCTTTGGCCTCGGAACATGTTTTGTTGCGGGTTCCGGATCCTAAAGAGTATCGCTTTTGCGGCTATGGGGAAGCCGTTGCTGAGCGCTCTTTGGCGGCTAAGGGTTTGCGTGCGATTTGGGGAGCCTATGCGGATGGGAGTCGACGAGGTCGGGTCTCAATTGCAGACGCATTGCAAATGCACCGCGCCTTGATTTTTGGCAAACGGGCGAGTGATACCGGCTTAAGTGAATCCGAGTACCTCACAGCTTTGCAAATTTTGGAGAAAGAAGATGCTCGCCTGCCGAAATCGACGGTATTGCGCTGCCGGGTGGGTTACTTTACGGATGGTGCGATCTTGGGCAGCCAGGAATACGTGCGCAGTTTTATTGATGTTTGGCAGACCGAGAAGGGGCGACAGTATCCGCCAAAGGTCAATCGCTTGCGAGGTGCGGACTGGCAGGACTTATACCAACTTAAAAAAGGTATGACACTATATGTGCTTCAAGTAGCGTTTGCTGAAGAGCGTATCCATCCCTTGCCAAATAAGCTGATAACTTTGTCAGGCGCTTCCCACCAATCTTTCAAATGTA
>Ga0213867_1000492_pt1 | contig 17690 bp, 20 predicted proteins | sample PICome_12_FD_160120 | JGI IMG/M metagenome (GOLD analysis project Ga0213867, IMG submission 160120) | Coastal seawater microbial communities near Pivers Island, North Carolina, United States - PICO540 | ecosystem: Environmental > Aquatic > Marine > Coastal | place: USA: North Carolina... | reverse complement strand
GGTTACTGTAAATCACCGTAAGGCATTTGATGCCGCTGAGGTGAAAGAACAGATGGGTATCGCTCGTGAGAAAATGGAACAATATAAGTCAATGGCTCAGTTCCTTGGTAGTAAACCTGCCACTGGTGATAATGTTATCCAATACTTCAATGAAGTGTTTGGTGCGCCTGCGAAAGAGAAAGTAGACAATGTTCTTCCTTTCACTTCTCGTAATGCCAAGATTGCAATGGAAAACTTGCAGACACAGCCAGGGGCAAACTTTGCTGAAGGTTCTTGGTGGCAGGCATTTAACTCTGTAACATACATGACTGACCACTTACAGGGTCGTGAAGGTGACTCACGTTTGCAGTCTGCATGGTATGGACGTAACCGTAAGGTTAAATTAAATGCCCTTGATAAAGCTCTAGAGTACGCTGAGGCTGCATAAGTCTTATATATAATACAGGGTGCTGTTCGTAAGTCGCCCTGTACGTCACATAATATGCTTACTCTGTGACGCAAATCACGGTTTTGGTAGTTTCCGCCCAAAAAACTACCATTATAAATAAACGTGATACGCCATATAATATGGGTGTCACACTGTATCTTGCTTAATAAAGGAGATTAAATATGGTAAATACAGCCTTTACACTAGATCCGTCAAGGATCAATACTTACTCTATCGGTTTCGATAGAATGTTTGACAATTTGATGGGGAATCATCCTAATCAAACTAGTCCTTCAAGTTATCCCCCTTACAACATCGTAAAACACGATGATGATAAGTTCACCATTGAGATTGCCGTTGCTGGTTTCTCAAAGGATGAGATTGAGATTGAGTTTAGAGAGAATGTTCTCAAGATTGAATCTAAGTCTCGACCAGAGGGTGATGATGAGAAGGAATATCTACACAAAGGTATTTCAAACAAACGATTTAAAAAGGCATTTACACTATCAGATGATGTAGTTGTAGATGGTGCTGATATGAAAGATGGTATTCTTAAAATCAATATGGAAAGAATTATTCCAGAAGAGAAGAAGCCACGTTCAATCAAAATCAAGTAAGTAAAGTGAAGGTGCCTCTTGACAGGGGCACCTTTTTATGTTATAGTATGATTAATTGAAATTGAGGATTCGTAATGTTTAAGAAAAAAGATGAACCTGTAGTCGCCGCCAAACGGATTGATTACAAATACTCAGAGGATAGAATCCTCAAAGAAATGGCCGAGTATATAGATAAAACCTATAACGCCCATTATTCCCACAACAAATTTCAAGCAACAGAATTCATCATGGACAGTGGCCATGGAGAAGGTTTCTGTATCGGTAATATTTTAAAGTATTCACAACGATACGGAAAGAAAGATGGCAAGAACAGAAATGACTTGCTAAAGGTGATCCATTATGGTATAATGGCTTTACATAATCACGATACTCAGGAGAAAAATTGAAAATGAAACTTAGTAATGATACACGAGAGGTTCTAAAGAACTTCTCAACCATTAATCAGAACCTTATGGTAAAAAATGGTAATGCGATTGGAACAATGTCTGCGATGAAAAACATCGTTGCAAAGGCAACTGTTCCAGATACTTTCAACAACGAATTTGCTATCTATGACTTGAACGAGTTCTTGTCTGCAATGTCTTTATTCAAAGATCCAACTCTTACTTTTGATGAGAAGAGCGTTAGACTTAATGAAGAGGGCGGTGGTAGTAATCTAACTTATATGTTCAGTGACCCATCTATCGTGACTGCACCAAAGACTGAAATCACTATGCCAAGTGTTGATGTAGAGTTTACCTTTACACAGGATACGTTTAATCAAATCCTAAAGGCCTCTGCTGTTCTTGGTGTGCCTGATGTGGTTCTTGCTGGCACTGCTGGTGGTGATATTAAACTGACTGTTACTGACCGTAAGAATGATACGTCTAATGATTTCAGTATTACAGTTGGTGAAAATTCACCATCTGACTTTACCTACTTCTTTAAAGTAGAAAACTTAAAACTTCTTTCTGGTGACTACAAGGTACAAGTATCACAACAAGGTATTTCTCATTTTGCAAATGTGACTAAACCTATTGAATACTTTATTGCTCTCGAAGCGGCCTAACCAGAAGGAACTATATTATGAATGATGTGATGCTGTGGGTGGAGAAATACCGCCCAGCGAAAATCAGCGAGTGTATTCTCACTGATGAGTTAAAGAATACCTTTCAGACTTTTGTGAATGAAGGACATATACCAAACCTTCTTTTGTCTGGAGGCCCTGGCGTTGGTAAGACTACTGTTGCGAAAGCAATGTTAGAGGAAATCGGTGCTACCTATATGATGATTAACGGTTCTGAAGAATCAGGTATTGATGTACTCAGAAACAAAATCAAGAACTTTGCAAGTACTGTCTCTATGGATGGTAATCGTAAGTTCGTGATTCTTGATGAGGCAGACTATCTAAATCCTCAATCTACACAGCCTGCGTTGCGTGGATTCATTGAGGAGTTTCATAAGAACTGTGGGTTTATTCTAACCTGTAATTTTAAGAACCGTATCATCGAACCACTACACAGTCGGTGTTCTGTAGTGGAGTTTCGTATTCCGCCAACAGAGAAACCAACACTTGCTGGACAATTTTTCAAACGAGTACAGGACATTCTCAAATCTGAGGATGTCCAGTTTGAACCAAAGGCTGTTGCTGGTATCGTTGAGAAACACTTCCCAGATTGGAGAAGAGTTCTAAACGAACTACAAAGGTATTCTGCCTCTGGTATGATTGACAGTGGTATCCTTGTTAATCTATCAGAAACAAACATGAAAGACTTGAGTTCTTATCTAAAGGATAAAGACTTTAAATCTATTCGCAAATGGGTTGCAAACAATCTAGACAACGACCCCTCTCGTATGTATCGTAAAATCTATGATACATTATATGAAGAAATACAACCTCAAACCGTACCCCACTTAGTTCTTGCAACAGCAGACTATTCTTACAAATCGGCCTTTGTTGCAGATCAAGAAATCAATATGCTTGCATATATGGTTGAGATTATGACACAGGTGAGTTGGAAATGAGTGGTTACGAATTAAAACACTACCTAAAATCTCTTAACGAAACAAAGGAACATCTGATGGAGTCGGATGATCCTATGTGGGAAAAGAAATATTCTCCCTTTATCATTAACAAGTGTTTGGCTCCATTCAATGATACTATAATGCTTGTTAATGAAATGAATATGCGTCACCACCTTGACAGTAAACTACAATATGAATTTTTACTAAATACTATTAGACCTAAGAAAAGATATGCTCCTTGGGTGAAAGCGGATAAGTTGAAAAACTTAGACTATGTAAAAGAATATTATGGTTATAGTAATGAGAAGGCCAAACAAGCATTATCAATACTAAATGATGACCAGATAACCACTATTAAAAATAGTTTGAATAAAGGTGGAAGAAAATGAACGAAACTGAATGGCATCCAGAAGAGATGCTGGAAATTAAACTTAAAGAACCTGATGACTTTTTGAAGGTTCGTGAGACACTATCAAGAATTGGTGTCGCCTCTCGTAAAGAGAGAAAACTATATCAATCCTGTCACATTCTACATAAACAGGGTAAGTACTACATTGTGCATTTCAAAGAACTCTTTGCACTAGATGGTAAAGATACAAACTTAAATGAAAATGACATATCTCGTAGAAACTCTATCGCTTCTTTATTGGGCGATTGGGGTTTAGTAGAAATTGTAGGAAGTGCAGAACCTAAGGCTCCTCTTTCACAAATTAAAGTGATTGCTTTTAAGGAGAAAGATGAATGGGTTCTAGAAACAAAATACAACATTGGTAAGAAAAGAGAAGTATAGTTGGCACGCTCATTTACAGATTTTATCACAGAAGAAGAACAGATTAAAAACTATAAGGTAGTAATCCTTACAGTTGAACATGGTGATAAATCAATTACTGCAAATAAGTTTGAGAAACAAGCCCAGAAGATGGGCATGGAAGTTTTTCTATCAGACTTTAAAGGTGTCTCTTTGATTTTTGATGATGGTAATTATATTATCAAAGATAAAAACAAAAGTATGAAACTTGTTACTCAAGATACAGTTGTATTTATCAGAGGAACACCAACAAGAGATAGTCATCTTGATTTGATTTCTGAATTAGAACGAATTGGTTGTACTTGTATTAATAACAGAACTACTATCAGTATTTGTGCAGACAAGTATCGTAGTTATGTTCGTATGAAAGATTTCAGATTAACACAACCAAAAACTGTACTAGTTCCCACAGAGAATGATATAGATACTGCACTAGAAGAACTAGACACCAAGTTTCCTATCATCCTTAAAACTCTTAGGGGTGCAGGCGGTGTCGGTGTTCTGTTTGTTGAATCCAAACGTGCATTAGATTCTTTAGTACAGTTAATATATAAACAAGACCCAGAAACAGATATTCTTATTCAAGAATATATCAAAACAGATGGTGATATTCGTGTTGTTATTGTCGGTGATACTATTATCGGTACAATGAAACGAGAAGTTGTTGAGGGTGATTTTAGAAGTAACTATACACAAGGCGCTGGAGTATCTGCTTATAAATTATCTGAAGAAGAAGCAGAACAATGTATGATCGCCGCAAAATCTGTAGATGGTGATTTTGTTGCAGTTGATTTTATTTCTCATAAAGGAAAGACATATTTCTTAGAAGTAAATAGCTCGCCCGGCACAGATGGTATTGAGGAAGCAAATTCTGGATTGAATATTGCAAAAGAAGTTTTAGAACATTATAAGAATGTAGAGAATAGGTTTTCTGTACCTATTCGTTGTGGATATTATGAAACTATTAGTGTAGACAGCTTTGGTGAATTAGAGGCAAAGTTTGATACAGGTAATAGTGCTCTTTCGGTATTACACGCTGAGAATATAAAAAAGAATGATAGGAAAATTACATTTACATTAAATGGTAAAACAATTACAACAAATCTTGTAAAAGAATATAAGGCAAAGACAGGCGCTGGAATAGATTCAAGACCTGTTGTTGAGTTGGAAGTTGAGTTTATGGGCCACAGTTATCAGTTCATGTTTGGCCTTGACGATAGAAGTGAAATGGGAACTGATGTCCTTTTGAATAGGTTTGCTATGAAAACAATGAATGTAATGGTAGACCCTCAAAAAAAATATATTCTTACAACGGAAGGAGAAAAATAATGGAAGTTGGAAAGTATATTCTTGAGGCCGCAAAGAAACAGGCTGAAGGTGAAGTAGCGGTTCATATCGCAAATATTAAAGTGTATCAGACAATGCCTGCTGGTATTGGTGAACACTCAGACATTACAGAAGCAGTAATGGCAGAACTTGATAAGTTGGCCGCCGCAAATGATAGACTAGAGATGTTGCAAAAATATTTCTCTGGTGACGAGCAAATGCCACTTTTCTCTTGACAAACCCCCCTAATGGTGGTATTATTATATAATGAAATTTTACACACACGTTGCCCAATGGGGTAATCAATTACTTGTTCGTGCAGTAGAGAATGGTGTTCGTTCTAACTTCAAGGTTAAGTATGAACCCACTCTCTATGTACCTGTTAAGAAGGAGACTGGCTGGACTACCCTAGAAGGTAAGAATGTCAGTCCTATGAACTTCCTCTCTATCAAAGAGGCGAAGGAATTTATCGAACAGTATCAAAGTCAACCTCATCTTGTGTATGGGTTGACACAATTTCCTTACACCTACATTGCAGAAAAGTATCCTAAACAGATACAGTTTGACAGTTCTCAGATGCGTATTGTCACGATTGATATTGAGGTGGAGTGTGAGAACGGTTTCCCAAATGCCGATCAGGCTCTTGAACCTATGCTCTCTATCACAATCAAAAACCATGATACAGGACGTATCAAGGTGTGGGGATTGCATGATTATACTAATGACAGGGAAGATGTTCAATACATCAAGTGTCAGACAGAACGTGAACTTCTGGCTCAATTCCTTGCATGGTGGGAAAGTGATTATCCAGATGTAATCACTGGTTGGAATACGGAGTTCTTTGATATTCCCTATATCTGTAATCGTATCAAATCGGTTATGGGTGAGGACGCAATGAAACGTCTTTCGCCTTGGGGTATTGTAAACTCTCGCATGGTGAATTCTGGTTATGGACGTAAAGACCAAGTGTATGATATTGTAGGTGTTGTTGAGGTTGACTATCTTCAACTATATCGTAAGTTTACTTACTCTGCACAGGAATCTTATCGTCTTGACCATATCGCCTTTGTAGAACTTGGTGAACGTAAGGATGAAAATCCTTATGAGACTTTTCGTGATTGGTATACGAAAGACTATCAGTCTTTCCTCGACTACAACATTCAAGACGTTGAACTAGTTGACAGACTTGATGACAAGATGAAACTTATTGACCTCATTCTGACTATGACGTATGAGGCCAAAGTGAACATCTCCGACTCGTTTACTTCTGTCAAGTATTGGGATGTTCTAATTTACAATCATCTTCTCAAGAGGAAGATTGTTATCCCACAAAAACTATCCCACAAGTCTAAGGGTGAAAAGTATGTGGGTGCATATGTGAAAGAACCACAGGTTGGCCAACACAAGTGGGTTATGTCTTTTGACTTAAACTCACTTTATCCACACCTAATTATGCAATACAACATTTCACCAGAAACACTAATGCCTCAAGAGGTTGCAGTTGACGTTGACCATCTACTTGACAACAAACCTGTTCCCCAACTTGACAACGCAACATTCACACCAAACGGTGCAGTCTTTCATAAAAAACATCAAGGGTTTCTTCCTGAGATGATGCAGTCTATGTACAATGACCGTACTATCTACAAGAAGAAGATGTTGCAGGCAAAACAACAATATGAAGATACGAAGGATGCTAAATATCTAAAAGACGTTTCAAGGTATAATAACATTCAGATGGCTCGCAAGATTTCACTCAACTCTGCCTATGGTGCAATTGGTAACGAATGGTTTCGGTATTATGATTTGCGTATTGCAGAAGGTATTACCACCTCTGGCCAGTTCTCTATTCGGTGGATTGAAAAGTCTCTGAATATGTATCTCAACAAATTGTTGGAAACTGAAGGAGAAGATTATGTCATTGCAAGCGATACGGATTCAGTATACATTACTTTTGACAAACTTGTTAGTAAAGTTCTTAAAAAGAGAACAGATGAGACAGAGAGTTCGTATCGTCAACGGGCGGTGGACTTCCTTGATAGAGTTGCTCAAGAGAAGATTGAACCTTTTATTGATAGGAGTTATCAAGCTCTTGCTTCGTATGTAAATGCATTCGATCAGAAGATGCAGATGGCTCGTGAGGTGATTGCTGACAAGGGTATCTGGACTGCAAAGAAAAGGTACATTCTTAATGCATGGGATATTGAAGGTGTTCGTTATGAAGAACCACAACTCAAGATTATGGGTATCGAGGCTGTCAAATCATCTACGCCTGCCCCATGTCGTGCAAAGATTAAAGAGGCACTAAAGGTTATTATGTCTGGAACAGAGAAAGATGTAAACACCTTTATTCAAGAGTTTCGTGATGAGTTTATGGACTTGTCACCAGAAGAGATTGCATTTCCTCGTTCAGTCAATGGTATTGAAAAGTGGAGTGACAGTTCTGGTATTTTCAAGAAGGGCGCTCCTCAACACATCAAGGGTGTAATTCTTTACAATCACTTCCTAAGAAAACAAAAACTTACTGGTAAGTATCCACTAATCCAAGAGGGTGAGAAAATCAAGTTTCTCAACATGAGAACACCTAACCATATGCAATCTGGTGTTATTTCTTTTATGACAAAATTACCAAAAGAACTTGACATTCACAAGTATTTGGATTATGATACACAGTTTGAGAAGGCCTTTATTGAGCCCTTGACTTTTATATGCAACCAGATTGGTTGGAAGATTGACCGTTCTTATGGAACACAAACAACACTAGAGGATTTCTTTACATGAGATATAAACCATACAACCTAGAAGATGTAATAAATGCATCTAACCAAAACAAGTTCAATGTTATTTCTACCTTTGCTGGTGGGGGTGGTTCTTCTACTGGTTATCGTCTGGCTGGTGGTAAAATACTTTGTGTAAATGAATTTGTAGAAGAAGCCCAGAACACCTACAGAGAAAACTATCCAGACACACCGATTCTGCCTGGCGATATTAAAGAACTGTCTGGTAAAGACTTCTTGGATATTGTTGGATTGAAAGAGGGTGAACTTGATATTCTGGATGGTTCGCCGCCGTGTTCTGCATTCAGTGTCGCTGGTAAACTATCACATTCAACTGATGGTAAACACTCAGATGGTTGGGGTCAGACTAAGAATTATTCAGATGGTAAGATGGTAGAAAATATTGAGGACTTGTTCTTTGAGTTTTTACGAGTTGCAGATGATATCAGACCTAAAGTTATTGTTGCAGAGAATGTGAAAGGGTTGACTATCGGTGAGGCCAAACAATATTTTAATAAAATCAATAATACATTTGAAGATATTGGATATGATGTTGTTGCAAAGGTATTAGACAGTCGTTATTTTGGTGTATCACAAACTAGAACTCGTGTTATCTTTATTGGTTTGAGAAACGATATTACAGAGAAGGCTGGACTAAACTTTATGACCATCAATAGTGTGTTTCCAGAACAAAGTACAGATGTTATCCCACTAAAGGATGCACTTGTTGGACTAGAATATGATGCAGAGGAAGTTGACTATCTTACTAAGAAGTTTCTTAATACTGCATACTGGAAAGATACTGGTAGTAATATGGAGATTGACCCACCAAAAGTTTTGACAGGTATGGATTATCATCCTAAAGGACACCACTTCAATTTGAAACGTGTATCACAGTATGTACCAGCCCCAACACTAACTGCAATGGGAAGTAATGATACAACTGCTGGTGCGTTTCACTGGGCCGAACCCAGAAAACTAACTATTGGCGAACTGAAAAGAATACAATCATTACCAGACGATTTCAAACTTACTGGTAAGTGGAATCAGAAATCAGAACGTATCGGTAGAATGGTGCCTCCTCTGATGATGAAGGCTATCGCAGATTCAATTTATAATAAAGTACTAAAGGAGATATAATATGGCAGACTTTACTTTTGCACATAGAGAGGAAGGCTTTGATGAACATATTGAACATTCTATTCGTGGATACAGTCATCTACTTGATGATGTGGTTAAATACTCACGTTATTTTGTAGAAGATGAAACTAATGTTGTAGACATTGGTTGTTCTACAGGTAAACTTACTCAGGCACTTATTGAAGAGAACCAAGACCATTGTTGTGATGCAGATTATGTTGGTGTAGAAATTGCAGAAGGTTTCTTTGGTGATTTAGATAAAAGACAAACACATCTTAATAAAATCCACCCATGGGCCTCAGTTCATTTTGTAAAGGATGATATTCGTAACCACATATTTGAAAACTGTTCTCTGGTTACATCTATTTTTACTCTACAGTTTATGCCACCTAGACACAGACAACACGTTCTGTCTAAAATCTATCAAGGTTTGAATACTGGTGGTGCATTTATCTTTGCAGAAAAAACTGTATGTGAAGACCCAAGATTACAGGACATGATGACATTCAATTATTATGACTACAAAAGGAAAAACTTTGATACCGAAGATATTATGAACAAAGAGAGAACTCTGCGTCACATGATGAAACCTAACACTTGGAGTGAACTATTGTTCAATCTCTATGATGCTGGGTTTGATGAAACTAGAGTACAGCCTTTCTGGAGAAACCACACATTCGTAGGAGCAATAGCAATCAAATGATTAAAACACTAGTAATGATAAATGGCGCCGAGATTATCGGACGCTTTGTAAAAACAGATGAAGATACCATAACAATCTATAAGCCGAGATTAGTTCAAGCGACCCAGCAAGGCGTTGGGCTCGTGAACGGAATAAGCATGACAGGTAAAGAAGTTGATGGAGACTTTGATTTTCCAAAAAATTCTGTTGCATATATGGTAGAGACAATGAAAGAACTTGCAGATGGATGGACAACACAAACATCTGGTATTGAAGTTCCGAAAAAAGGAATTATCTTGTAATGGTTATTGAAGAAGATTTCAAACTTGATTTTTCTAGTGTGTTGATTCGTCCAAAGCGTTCAACACTAAAATCTAGAAAAGAAGTGGATTTATTCAGAACTACAATCTTTAGGAACAGTAAAGAGGAATACATTGGTGTTCCTATTATGGCTGCGAATATGGATGGAGTTGGTACGTTTGAAATTGCAGATGCACTTGCAAAACATAATGTATTTACTTGTTTGGTAAAAACATATTCAGTGAATGAACTTGTCAGTTTCTTTGATTGTGAAGATGAAGATTTGAAATATGACAGAAGAGAAAATGTTGCAATGTCTATCGGTGTATCTGATGAAGATTTGCAAAAGTTTCATAATGTCTATGAGTTGACTGATGGGGCTATTAAATACCTATGCGTAGATGTTGCAAATGGATATACTGAAATGTTCAGTAACTTCATTTATCAATTGCGTTTGAATCATTCAGAACTTGTTATCATAGCAGGTAATGTAGTTACTGGTGATATGACACAGGAGTTAATTCTAAATGGAGCAGATATTGTTAAGTGTGGGATTGGGCCTGGTAGTGTGTGTACTACTCGTATACAGACAGGAGTCGGATATCCACAACTCTCATCTGTTATTGAATGTGCTGATGCCGCTCATGGTCTTGGAGGCCATATTATTGCTGATGGTGGTTGTGTATCGTCTGGTGACGTAGCAAAAGCATTTGGTGGTGGTGCAGATTTTGTTATGCTTGGTGGTATGTTGTCTGGCCATGATGAAGGTGGTGGAGAATATATATTAGAGGATGATAATCCAGAACCCATTGGAGTTAGATTCTATGGGATGAGTTCGGAGATAGCAAATGAAAAACACTTTGGTGGACTTAAAGACTACCGAGCTTCTGAAGGAAAAGAAGTCATTGTTCCCTACAGAGGAAGCATTCATAATACTATGCAAACTATTCTTGGAGGCATCAGATCGTCCTGTACTTATGTTGGAGCAAGACGAATAAAAGACTTGACAAAATGCACAACTTTTGTTAAAGTATATAATACTCATAACACAATCTTTGGAGATAAATGATGGATAAAGACTTTCTACTTGACTATACTCGTTTTGTAGATGAGGTGACTAGTGATGCATCTTCTGATGCACAGTCGTTTTCAGATGCACTTGACGTAATTGATGGGTTTGGTGTTTCACCAGAACGCATTCTTACTGCCGCAATTGGTATCAGTGCCGAGGGGGGTGAATTTGCAGAGATTGTTAAGAAGAGTATTTTTCAAGGCAAACCTATGGATGATGATGCACAGTATCATATGAAACGAGAACTTGGTGATATTATGTGGTACATTACACAAGCCTGTATCGCATTAGGTATATCTTTGGAAGATGTACTAAGTACTAATATAGAGAAACTTGAAGCACGATACCCCAATGGGTTTGAAGCGTTTCGTTCCGAAAACAGAAAAGATGGAGATATTTAAAATATGGATTTTCTAAAAGATATTGCAAAGACAGCAGGCAACGAATATGCTGCTTTGGTGAGTGAAGGTGTAGAGGCTGGTGATGTTGATAACTTTATCGACACTGGTTCTTATATTTTCAATGCGTTGTTGAGTGGTTCTATTTACGGTGGACTACCAGCAAACAAAATTACAGCAGTAGCGGGCGAGTCGGCTACTGGCAAAACATTCTTTGTGATGGGTATGGTCAAGTCATTCCTTGATGCAAACCCAGATGCTGGTGTGTTGTATTTTGAGTCTGAATCTGCAATCACAAAACAGATGGTTGTTGATAGAGGTATTGACCCTCAGAGAATGGTTATTCTACCAGTGACAACTGTACAAGAATTTCGTACTCAAGCAATTAAGATTTTGGATAAATATATGGAACAATCAGAAGGACAACGTGTTCCTATGATGTTGTGTCTTGATTCACTTGGTATGTTGTCTACTACAAAAGAAGTAGATGATACTAGTGAAGGTAAAGAGACACGAGACATGACACGAGCACAAGTTCTCAAGGCTGCATTCAGAGTGTTGACTTTGAAACTTGGTAAGGCAAAAGTTCCTATGGTTGTCACAAACCATACATATGATGTAGTTGGTTCTATGTTCCCAACAAAAGAAATGGGTGGTGGTTCTGGACTGAAGTATGCCGCTTCATCTATTGTCTATCTTTCAAAGAAGAAAGAAAAGGACGGTACAGAAGTTGTCGGTAATATCATCCATTGTAAGAATGCAAAGTCACGTTTGACTATCGAAAACAAGATGGTAGATGTAAGACTTATGTATGAACGTGGACTTGATAGATATTATGGATTGCTTGAACTTGCATTGAAGTATGATATTTTCAAATCTGTTTCCACTCGTATTGAGTTGCCTGATGGCACAAAGACATTTGGTAAGACTATCAATAATCAACCAGAGAAGTTTTTTACCCCAGAGATTATGGAACAGTTAGATGAAGTTGCTGGTAAAGAGTTTAAGTATGGACAACGAGCAGTAGAGGAAATTGAAGTTGAAGAAGAAACTGAACAAGGTTGATATATCAAGAGCATATGTATATTGTAACGATCAGTCTAAGGAGTGGACAGCCCTTAGACTTACTGGAATTACAGATTATGAAGATGTAATTTTTAAGTATGGAAAGATTACGGTAGAAGAAAATGAAAAAGATGATAATGCTTCTTTACAATTCGACTATGATGTGTTAGTATCACCTAACGTACCAAAAGAAGAATTAGAGAAAGATATGGACTTTAAGAATGTCATGGGTGATATTCTTATTCATATCTTAGAAGAACAATTACAAAAGGACTCAATGCAGTATGTCGATACAGACAATTGAAAGAACTACACTAAGTAATTTAGTATATAATGAACCATATGCGAGAAAGGTACTTCCTTTTATCAAACCAGAGTATTTTTCAGATCGTCACGAAAGAGTTGTATTTGAAGAAATTAATAAGTTTATGGATAGGTATGGTAATCAACCTACAAAAGAAGCCCTATCTATTGAACTTGATAATAGAAAAGACTTGAATGAAGATGAGTTCAAATCTATTCTAACTATTGTCGAAACACTATCTGATGCACAGGTTGATATGCAGTGGTTGGTGGATACGACAGAAAAGTTTTGTAAGGATAAGGCAGTCTACAATGCCATCCTAAACGGTATTCAGATTATTGAGGGGAAAGATAAAGAACATACTTCAGAGGCAATACCATCCATCCTATCTGAGGCACTTGCAGTTGCATTTGACCAGAACGTAGGACACGACTATGTAGAACAAGGTGAAGAACGATTTGAGTTCTATCACAAAGTAGAAGAAAAAGTAGAGTTCGACTTGGAGTACTTTAACAAGATTACCAAGGGTGGACTCCCACAGAAAACTTTGAACATTGCCCTTGCTGGAACTGGTGTTGGTAAATCGCTATTCATGTGTCACATGGCTGCGTCAACCCTCATGCAAGGTAAGAATGTTCTTTATATAACCTTGGAGATGGCAGAAGAACGGATTGCAGAAAGAATTGATGCAAACCTTATGAATATCACAATGGATGATTTACATGATTTACCCAAAAAGATGTTCACTGACCGTCTATCCAAAATACAAACAAAGACCAACGGAAAGTTAATTATTAAAGAATATCCTACTGCATCTGCACATACAGGACATTTCAGAAGTTTACTAAAAGAACTGGCTCTAAAGAAGTCGTTCAGACCAGATATTATCTTTATTGATTATTTGAATATCTGTTCATCATCTAGATTTAAGGGGAATGCAAATGTCGGATCATATTTTTATATCAAGGCAATTGCCGAAGAACTTAGAGGGCTTGCAGTTGAGAATAATGTACCAATTATGTCGGCGACACAAACTACTAGAGGTGGATATGCAAACAGCGACATTGGATTGGAAGATACGTCAGAATCTTTTGGTTTGCCTGCTACGGCTGACCTCATGTTTGCGCTCATATCAACAGAAGATTTGGAAAGTCTAAACCAGTTGATGGTTAAACAATTGAAGAACCGATATAACGACCCAGGCGCCAATAAGAGGTTTGTGGTTGGTATAGACAGAGCTAGAATGAAACTATATGATTGCGAACAGGAAGCACAAGATGACATTATTGACAGTGGACAAGATGAAGGAGCAGCATTTGATAAAACAACTTTCGGAGTGGGTCTTGGAAAGAGCAAGACTTATGACAAATTTTCGGACATCAAAGTATAAGAAACCAAAGTACTTTGTAAACAAGAACGGTATATGGTGGGAAGTTGTTGAATTTCCTACTAACGATATTGTGCGTTCTTTTTCTAGAAAGATTGATGCTGAAATGTTTTCAGAACAACTTACTAAGAATCCACCTTTTGGTGAACGTGGAATACCTAAATTTTTGAAGGGGAATCCTTTACAGGTTGACATTTCTGAATAATCTGTTATTATAAATAGTATTGAAATTATTTGTATGAATGGAAATGGTGTTAAATGTCAATCAGAAAGTTTTATCGTCAACTGAATCCAGTTGATACATCTAAAGTGTTACACGTTGCAAGAGTTCAGAGTTTACACTCTGAGTTGACTGAAGCGAATCTGAAGAAGGCTGACATTGCAAAACGTGAGAACAAGGCTGTTCTTCAAGGTATTATTGATACGACTACAAAGATACCTACTGATGAAGGACAAGTATCAATCAAATGGATTGATAATGCACTGAAGGTTGCATTTGATAATGATGACTTTGATACTGCGTTTCCATCAGGAAAACCTTCATTCACTGCCTCCAACGGCAAAACTCTCAGAATTACACAAATAGAAAAGACTGCCGAGTTTGGTGGTGGTAAAGGTTCTGGTGGTGGTTCATCTGGAACTCGTGCCGCTGAATCTGCACAATGTGTATATTGTCAGGCAATCTGGAACAATCCAAAAACAGACTTTAATATGTTAGAACTTCAGGCTGCATATGCACAAGTAAAAGTTGATGCCACTTGGGAAGAGATTCAAAACTTATCAGATGATTGGGTTGTATCCTCTATTTCTGTTGCAAAGGGATTGTATAAGGCACTTGGTAGAAATCAATATAGTTTTCATAGGGGTTCTGAATTTGTAGATATGATTGAGGGGCTGTTCAAGAATTCTGGACAGACTTACTTTACAAATGTAAACAAATGGACACCAGCAGATATCTGGATGGTACAGGATACCAAACTTAGTAGTTACGATTTTAGTGGAAATAGTGGAAGCCCTGCACTTCCTTACATCAATCAAGAATTGTTGAAGGCATATGCCGCAAGAGATATCATTGGTGTATCTTTGAAGAAAACAACTAAAGTCAAATTCAAACAAATTAATTATAAGAAACCATTTAAGGCTCCAAGATATACTAATAAGTCTTTAGGTAAGAGAAACTTCTTTGCTGCAAAAGATGGTTATCTCTTTGGCGCAAGTGGTTTGGAGATGCAGTTTAGAACCTTCCCAGCATTCCAAGCAGAGATTATCGGTGGTAAGGCAAAACACGGTAAACTTAGTGGAGACAGTGGAATTTCTAGTCCTATCGGTAAAGTTTTACAGGGCGCTGGAGTAAGAGAGTTTCCTGCCAGAAGTGATATTACCAATATGATTAGCAGAGAAAACGATAAGTTCTTTGAAATGCTTTATGCAGAGTATTTGAATGCTGGTGAAGATAGTAAAGTAACAATTGACGATTTCAAAAAACAACTATCAAAGAAAGATAGTGGTTGGTTGGAGTCGAAATATCTTGTCACATTTTTATTTAATAGAATAAGTGGTAAGGAACAGAAGTTCTTAGAACTTGCATATAGATATGCAAAATCCGAATCAGAAGATTCGTGTGTACACTTAAAGGCGATGTAATGATAAAATTTAGTTCATTTCTTACAGAGGATAAAGGTGGTAAGAACCTACACCTAGAACATATTGAGGACGAAATCCTCAACTATGGAATTACTGGTGGACGGGCTTCGATTAACTTTGTTCGTTCTCTAAGAGATATGCTTGCTGGTGCATCACGTTCATCAATCGACATGACTGTAAAATGGGATGGAGCGCCTGCTATTTTCGCTGGTATTGACCCATCTGATGGTAAGTTTTTTGTTGCAAAGAAATCAGTATTTAATATAGAACCAAAACTCTATAAGTCAAATGCAGAGATTGATGCAGATGGGTTATCTGGTGCATTGAATAGTAAATTCAAAGTTGCACTTGCAGAGTTTTCTAAGTTGGGTATTACAGATGTTCTTCAGGGAGACTTGATGTTTACTGATGATGTAGATACCACAGATATAGAAGGAAAGAAGTATTACACATTTCAACCTAATACTATTGTATACGCAGTAGATGTAAATTCAGATTTAGGTAAGAAGATTAAAAATGCAAAGATTGGTGTTGTGTGGCATACAACATATAAGGGTGCAGAACTACAGGACATGAAGGCATCATTTGGTGCAAACATTAGTGGACTGCAATCTCCATCAACAGTATGGATGGATGATGCGACATACAAGGATGTATCTGGTAAGGCCACAATGACTGAGGCAGAAACATCTGCTGTGACAGCATCTTTATCATCTGCTGGTACAACTTTTAGAAAGATTAGTTCTACCCTGTTAACATCATTTATGAATATACAAAACACATTCACTGGAAACTTATCTGGAGCTTCTCTCAAGACTTACAACAATAGTAAGGTAAGAAAGGGAGAGACTATTAAGAATCCATCTGCCCATGCAAAGGGGTATTTAAAATGGGTAGAAGATGCATTTCAAAAGAATATAGACAAACTCAAGACTCCATCTCGTAAACAGGACTTGGAAAAAAAGAAAAAAGAAACTGTTCGTGAACTTGCGAAACATACAAAGAATTTAACTAGTATTATTGAGTTTCAGAACCACATTGTAGATGCAAAGATGGGGGTTGTAAAGAAACTAAATACTGTAAAGAGCATTGGAACTTTCATCAAAACAGCCAATGGGTTTAAAGTTGTAAACCCAGAAGGTTATGTTGCAATTGATAGAGTTACAGGTGGTGCAGTTAAACTAGTAGATAGAATGGAATTTAGTTTCAATAACTTTACTGCAATAAAGGCATGGGATAAATGATAAAGTTTTCAGAAATAAGAGAGGCTCGTGGTGACACTTGTGTATTTACTTTTGGTAGATTCAACCCACCAACGACAGGACACGAAAAACTATTAGACGCTGTTGCGGCACAGGTAAAAAAGAACCCTGGCGCACCGTATTATGTATTTGCGTCACATTCTGAAAACCCAAAGAAAGACCCTCTTCCATATGTGAAGAAGGTTGCATACATGAAGAAGATGTTTCCAAAACACGCAAGGAACATTATTGTAGATAAGGCAAGAAATGTATTTGAGATTGCAGTCTCATTACATAACAAAGGACACAAGGCAATCGTAATGGTTGTTGGTTCAGACAGAGTTGCAGAGTTTGAAGGTCTATTGAACAAATATAATGGTGTTGAAGCAAGACATGGATACTATGGTTTTGACAACATCGAAGTAGTCTCTGCTGGAGAAAGAGACCCAGACGCAGAAGGTGTTTCTGGAATGTCTGCATCTAAGATGAGAGCCGCTG
>Ga0213867_1000491_pt1 | contig 17737 bp, 23 predicted proteins | sample PICome_12_FD_160120 | JGI IMG/M metagenome (GOLD analysis project Ga0213867, IMG submission 160120) | Coastal seawater microbial communities near Pivers Island, North Carolina, United States - PICO540 | ecosystem: Environmental > Aquatic > Marine > Coastal | place: USA: North Carolina... | reverse complement strand
TAACAGGAGTAGTACCACGAGTATCAACATGAACAAAGTCATCAGCAACACCAATGCCTGTAAAACCCATGTCAAGTGCTTTGCTGACAATAGCGTGGCGGTGGGCGGCATTTGTTATTTTTATGTCTGCCGCAATCCCCTGCGCGTGTGTTCCCGGTATGTCTTTTTTTCGTTCTATGGGATGAAGTGTTGGGTGTCGATACCCGCTAGTTACTTCAAAGGGAAAGCCACACGCTCCGCGCAACTTGTCTAGCTTTTCAAGAAAGTCTTTTTCCATGTTGTTAGTGCCGCTGACACTACAGTCAAACTCTTCACGCTTAAAATACTTAAGACTCATCAACGACCTCGCCTTCTATGACTGTTGGCTCTGGAATATCTACTGCACCAACACCCGTAATGTTAATCTGAATGGCACTACGACCACCATCTTTAACAATATCCTTTTCAAACGCCGCAACAGGAAGTATTCTGTCCATAACAAGCTTCCATGCTGCTGCTTGGTTTTTATGATCATCATTTAATGCAGCGTCAAAGATAGAATCAAGCACTTTTCTGGACTTTGGTGACGCCAACATCCGTGCTTTGTATTCATTAATGACAGCAGCGTCACCCTTTGGGCGACCAACAGCGTTACGATTACCTTTTTTAGCTGCAACTACGTCACTTTTACGCGGTCTTCCACGCTTTCGGCGAGGAGGGTTGTCAACATCTGACATAAAATACCTCTTTAAAGACTCTTTAAAGACACGTTACCGTGCATTACCGTTTAACATTAATAATAATTATTAAATATTTATCATTACCGTGCGTTACCGTGACAGTAATGTATCTTTAAAGACATAATACACTATTTATTGTACCATATTTTTAATGATTTGTCAAGCATTATTTTTAATTAATTTACATTGTCCTTTAAACTGTACCAGCACGGTCAAGTTTCTGCACTAGTTAAGTCCTTGTTTTCATTATAGATTCTGTTCTAATAACTAGGGGTTATATAAGGTTCTAATTTTACTCTTTTTTGTGTCTGAGTAGTAACATACAGCGGCGCACACGACGAAGACCCTCCCCCGCCCCTCCGCAGAGTCGCAAAATGCAACGCAAAAAGCTATGCAAGATACAATTCAGAATGCAATGCAGATAGCTACGCAGAATGCAAGGGGTGAGAGTCTGGGTTGGTGCTTCATAGGCATCTGATCAGAAGCTTGTTCCACGTAGAACACTGTATAGATTTACAGTATTGACACTGTATCGTTGCCATGTTAGACGCGCGCAGGCGATCTTTTATATACGCAACTCAAAAACATTATTCATATCGTGAATGGTTTTCTGTTTCAGTATTTTCAAAAAGATATTGCATTCTCAAAAGTCAAGACTTAATATATACCTATCAACACAAACAACGGAGAAACAAAAGATGCTTGGCGATTTATTTTTAATCTACGGATTGTTGACTCTTACTGTCATTGGATTACTGACCACGCTCGCGATACCAGATCAGTACCCAAAACGTCGACGCCGTCGCAACCGATAAACCCACTGATGAGCTTGTGAGACTCAAGCGAAACGCCGCGAGGCGTCTGGGTAAACAACGGAGAAACAGACATGAACTATGGTGATTACTTAAACGAAGCGCGAACAATCGCGAAAGAGATCCAACAGGAAACAGATTCAGATAATTACGATCTGATACACCAATACTCAGACGGACGGCGAGAGGTTATCTATTATTCGAGTGCTTGGGATTTTGTTAATTATATTAGAGAGTGGGACTGGGATAGATACGAGCGAGCAAGTGAAACCGCGCTGGACTTGAATGGTAAGCCGTTGTCAGTTGACACGCTAATGTGTCAGATCGCCTATCATATCTGGGTTGAGTTTATCGAGGAAGCAGTGCAAGAAGCAGAGGAGGTGGCGTGATGACAGAGGAATATCAATCGGCAGTGATACGAATCAACAAAGCCAACAGTGTTGCGGAGTTGGAGAACCTTGATAGAATATTTACAGACATTTATGACATGGGGTTTTTTACTGTTAGCGAGTTTGGGTTGTTGTGTGTGAAAGTGTTAGACAAAATTGTTGATATTGAAATAGCAGAGGAGACGGTAGCATGATTTATTACCCATGCCAAAAAACAAATGAGTACTACGACGCTTTTAAAGTATCAAAGGCGTCACGAATGTCAGACCATCCAGAAGAACCAGCGTGGGGTGTTTACAGCATACAGACATGGAAAGAGGAGGCTGTAGATTACGTTATCGCAGTACTGTGTGATCGCGATGTTGAGGACGCACAGAGCCGTGTGTTCACACACAGAGGTATGCTTTACTGTTACGAAGGATCGGAGGACATATGAACCCAATATTACTTGACATCACAATTTTATTTACCTTCTTCGCCTTGTGGTTTGGCTTCTGTTGGCTACACGAGAGACTGACAACCAAACCGAGAGGAGCAACACGCAAGCCCGTCCGACGAGTCTAGAGGGACACTAGACGAAACGCCGAGAGGCGTCACGGGAATCCACCCGATAACTAGGAGTTATTACCATGACACATTACAAAGTACAATCTAAGAAAGCACCAGAGCCGTTAAACTACCGAGGACGTGGTAGCGCGTGGCGTGATCTATTCGAGTCTATGAAGCCGAACGAGTGGTTTACGGCAAACGTTGACGATCAGCCAAAGATTCAAGCAAGCGCGTCAAACTATCTCAAAGGACGTTACTCATGCTATAAGATATCAGACGACACCGTTTGTTTTGTTAAGCTACGATAGGGGTTGACAAATGAAAATCATGCGAGCATCTAAGTACTACGGGGTCGGCTACAGCGGCCTCGTATTTAAAATCAACGGTCTAGTCATCGACGTGTTCTTGACAGGCTACTTCAAGATCGGTACGTTCTATGTGCCCGGCGACATCTACGGAGGTACGAGCCACGTCCTTGCTCTGGGCTGGCTACGCGTAGAAACAACCGAGGACATCGACAACCAATGGGAGTATATGTAATGTCAACAATGCTGCAACCCAACAACAAACCAGACATCGGCACAGTCGTGAGCTACACCGTGCAGGTTCAAGATGACATCTGGTCTGACGTGTGGACAACGGACGATCTGTACCTTGCAAGGGACTACATCGAGATGTATTCTGAGATAACAAACAAGTACTATCGAATTGTCAAGACTATAAAGGAGGTTTTGTGAAATACGACACGAGTGAAGTTAGTAAAGAGCTAGACACGTTACTGCATTGGACGTGGTGGGAGTTAAAGATTATTAGCGACCATTTAATGGCAGAAAACAACGGATATGATGAAGAAGATTATTGTCTTTTTAAACAAAACTTTTTTGATCTGTCATTAATGTTAAAGGGTTTGGAAACCATTCTGGGTAAAGAATATTCACCTAAAGACATTGAAGACAGGCCGTGGAATCAACAAAAACTTTACACACACCACAGGTATTTACGGGAGATCAAATCATGATTGAAACACTACAAGTTGAGGACGTTACACTGTTCGCTGACGTTGACATCGAGTACGACATTGACTACGACGGCGAGCTAACAGAGATCACTAGCATCAAGTGGGGTGACGTAGAAATCATGCCGCTGTTGAATGCCAAGCAGATCGGCGACATGGAACAGATCGTTATTGAACAGCTTGACACGGTGTTTAAAACGTGGTAAACTATATCTGTAAAGTCAACAGTAATGTTAAATTTATTATTAATTTTATTAAGGATTAACAGTAATGACTATCTGTAAAGATGACATCATCAATGAGTTAGTTGAGTATGATCTGGAACGATTGACTGTTGGTGAAATGGTCAACATGGTTGGTACGTTCTTAGCTGTGGGTTACGATGAACTCGACGAGGAAGATTTGCTCGCACGTTACAAAGATCTAGGAGCTGATAATGCCATTCACTGAGACACATAAACCCTGTCCTGACTGCGACAGCTCAGACGGTTTGAGCTACAACGACGATGGGTCAAGCAAGTGTTTTGTTTGCAACACGTTTACGCCAGCGGCGAAGGACAACATACGGGTATTGGGGGACGTTTCTCAAGATTCTAAGAAGCCATCGTTTAGTCAGACTGAGCACCGTCTGATCACGTCAGAGTACCGTACCATCACCGACCGTCTCATCACTGGGACAACGGCGAAGCGTTACTCTGCGTTGAAGAACGGTGACACCATGACGTTTGGTTACTACGCCCCTGACGATCCAACAAAGCCTGTTGCTGCAAAGGTACGGACACCTGACAAGCGGTTCAGTATCCTTGGTGACTGGAAGAACGCAGGGCTGTACGGACAACACCTGTTCCCTGAAGGTGGACGTTATGTGACCATCGTTGAAGGTGAGTTCGATGCGTTGGCGGCATACCAGATGACAGGCAGTCAGTATCCTGTTGTCAGTGTACGCAACGGTGCTACGTCTGCGGCGAAGGACTGCCGTCTCTTTTACGACTGGCTCAACAGCTTTGAGAACGTGGTTATTTGTTTTGATGCTGACGAACCGGGGCAGAAGGCCGCCAAGGAATGTGCTGATCTGTTCGGTAACAAGGCCAAGATTGTTAAGCACACCAACGGTTACAAGGATGCGTGTGACTACCTGATCAACAACCAAGCTGACGCTTACACCAAAGCCTTCTGGTCAGCACAGCCGTACACACCTGAAGGTATCGTTGGTGCCGGTGAGTTGCGTGAGCTGATCAAGAAGCCACTGACAAAGGCCAAGGTGCAGTACCCTTTCGAGGGACTAAACAAACACCTGTACGGCATACGCATGGCTGAGCTGGTGACGATCTGTGCTGGCTCTGGTCTGGGTAAGAGTACGTTACTGCGTGAGATAGTCAGCTCCATCATGGCTCAGTCCGAAGACAACCTTGGATTGATGTTCCTTGAGGAGACGCCTGAGCGTACCATGCGTGGCCTTGTAGGGCTGGAGTTGAACAAGCCTATCCACTTACCAGACTGTGAGTATGATGACACCGACATCGATCTGGTGTACGATACAATGGACTATGAGAACCGTGTCTACCTGTGGGAACACTTCGGTAGTAACGAGATTGAAAACGTACTAGGACGTATGCGATACTTTGTTAAGGTACTGGGGGTAAGGTACATCGTGCTGGATCACGTATCAATACTGGTGTCCGATCAAAGTAACGGGGATGAACGCCGAGCACTGGACATGATCATGACTAAACTGCGAACCTTTGTGCAGGAGATGAACATCTGTATGTTTCTGGTCAGTCACCTACGACGACCGGAAGGCAAGCAGTTGGAGGATGGTGCTGTCACCAGTCTGGGTATGCTACGTGGCTCTGCGTCGATTGCACAGCTATCTGATGCAGTCATTGGTGCAGAACGTAACAGTCAGGCTGACGATCCCATTGTCAAGAACACGACCGTGCTGCGTGTGTTGAAGAACCGATACACTGGTAAGACAGGCAAGGCGTGTGAGGTGTTCTACAACGAAGCGACAGGACGACTGACACAACGAGAAGAAACCAAGGAGAAAGTTTTGTGAGATGTATAGCGTGTGACGTAGAGCTGACTGACTACGAGGCAACGAGGAGGTATGCTGTTAGCCAAGAGTTTGTAGACTTGTGCAACAGATGCTTGTCTGTTAGTCTAGACGACGGTGACGTTGTTGATCGAGCAGATCTGCGTACACTTGCTGACTTAGAGGAGACTATTTACCATGAGCAAGATTGGGAATTGGATATTGGAACAGGAACAGTTGATGGTGACACACGAGACCTTTGGTGACCCACAACAAGACAAACTTAACGAGGCGTACCGTGAATATATGTTACTTGGATATCGAAACAAGCTTGGATCACTCAACGATCTGGTGTGCAGTAACGAGTACGACGACAGGTATTCAAGTCCACACTACAGCCGATACTTTGCGGAGAGTGTTGAATGAAGCAGACAAAATCATCGGACACAACCTTATTGGTTTCGATTGTCACGTTCTCGATCGTGTTTGGGACATACGTATTACTCGGGATCGCGTTGTTGACACTCTTTACCTCTCCCGCCTGTACAACCCCAGCCAAGACGGAGGGCACTCTCTGCGTAACTGGGGCACAATACTTGGAGGAACAGGAAAACTAGACTTCACCGACTACGACGGCGGACTGACTGATGAGATGATCGAGTACTGTATCGCTGACGTTAACTTGACTGAGCGTGTACACCAGTGGCTAGAGTTACAACTATCTGCCGAGGGATTCTCTCAACAGTCCATCGATCTTGAGCACCGTGTTGGTTGGATCTTGACTGAGCAGGAGCGTAACGGGTTCAAGCTTGACATACCTTTTGCTCACTCGTTGATGATGGATCTGATGTTTGAGATGAACAGTATCGAAGCTGAGCTGCAAGAGATCTTCCCGCCTATCGTTGAAGAACGCTGGTCTGAGAAGACTGGTAAGCGGCTGAAGGACAAGGTAACAGTGTTCAATCCCGGATCACGCAAGCAGATAGCAGAGCGACTGAAGGGGCTGGGCGTGACGTTCAACAAGATGACCGAGAAAGGTAACATCATCGTTGACGAGAAGGTACTTGAAGGTATTGACAGACCAGAAGCTAAGGCTGTTGCACGTTACATGATGCTACAGAAACGCGTGGCTCAGATTGATTCATGGTTGGGAGCAGTCAAGGATGACGGCAGAGTGCATGGTAGGGTCATCACCAACGGTGCTGTGACTGGGCGTATGACACACCAAAGTCCTAACATGGCTCAGGTTCCTGCCGTGTCTGCGCCGTTCGGTACTGAGTGCCGTCAGTGTTGGACAGTAGACGAAGGTAACGTATTGGTTGGCATTGACGCCAGCGGTTTAGAGCTACGTATGTTAGCTCACTACATGGATGACGAAGACTATACAAATGAAATCCTCAATGGCGATATTCATACAGCTAATCAACGAGCAGCGGGACTTGAGACACGATCTCTTGCGAAGACATTCATATATGCGTTTCTGTATGGAGCCGGAGATGCTAAGATCGGAGCTATCGTCGGAGGAAATAGTCATACTGGAAGAAGGCTTAAAGAAAGATTTCTTTCTAACACGCCAGCTCTTGAAAGACTTAGAGGAGACACTAACGGAGAGGCTGAATCAGGCGTACTTGTTGGCCTTGACGGACGAAAGCTCAGGGTTCGATCGCAACACGCCGCTTTGAATACGAAATTGCAGGGAGCTGGGGCTTGCGTTATGAAACAAGCGGTGGTACACTTAGCTGACAAGCTACGAAACATTCCACACAAATTTGTTGCCAACGTACATGACGAGTGGCAGATAGAAACACCAGCACACTATGCTGATACAGTCGGACGTATCGGTGTACGTGCAATCAGAATCGCCGGTGAGACATTAAACCTACGGTGTCCCTTAGACGGCGAGTATAGAGTAGGTAACAATTGGGCTGAAACTCACTAGGAGAAACTTATGGCTACAGCTAAACCACAACCCATCACTGTACGCGGTACAATTTACTGGTGTGAGCGTAACAAACTCAACAAGTTCAGTAACAAGTATCAAGTCCAGCTAGGTAACCTCAGCGAGAAAGCTGTTGAGGCTATCGAAGACATGGGTATTGCACCGAGCAACAAAGGTGACGAGCGGGAGTTCTTCATTACGATGAAGTCTAACAACCCTATGCGATTGACAGATGAGAACGGTGTCGAGATACCGGAGGATGTGTTGATTGCTAACGGTTCCGAAGCCGTCGCTGTTGTTGGTTACTACGATTGGTCTGTTGGTACTGGACGTTCACCGTCTATGATCAAGATGAAAGTAACTAACCTCATCGAGTACACTGACAACGCCGTCTCAGAAGAAGCTGCGTTGTGATACTCGTTGATGGTGACATTGTAGCTTATCGCTGTGCGTTCAAGTGCAATGATGAGTCAGAAAAGACTGCCTGTTATACTACGGGCAGTTTCTTATCTGATCTGATCAGTCATCTTTACACACTGATAGATGGCGAACCAGACTACAAAGTCTACCTGACAGGTAAAGGTAACTTCAGACACGACATCGCTGTGACTGAGCCTTACAAGGGTAACCGTAAGGAAAAGGAAAAGCCTGTACACTTGGAAGCAATACGACAGTACTTGATCAAAGACTGGAACGCAGTGGTATCTGAGGGTGAGGAAGCTGATGACTTGATTGCTATCGACGCTACCGCTATCCCTGACAGTATCATTGTCAGCCTTGACAAGGACTTCAACCAAGTGCCGGGCAAGCACTACAACTTTAACAAGCAAGATTTGTACAACGTCTCTGAGGATGAAGGGCTGCTGTTCTTCTACCGTCAGATCATCATGGGTGACAAGGCCGATAACATCGTAGGAGTACATGGTATTGGTGAGAAGAAATCACAGAAATTACTTGAAGATCTGTCAGAGATTGATATGTACAACAAGTGCATTGAGTTGTTAGACAGCGAAGAACGTGTCATCGAAAACGCTAGACTGTTATGGCTACGTCGTGAGCCTGATCAACTATGGGAGCCTCCTGTTGAAGAGAAGTAAAAGGAACATACCGAAAGGTTATGATAGCTGGTTTGAGTATGATCTTCACAAGAAGTTCAAGCGTTGTGCTTACCACGGTGAGACGTTAACGTACACGCAAGTGAAGACATACGAGCCTGACTTCATCTACCAGAACGGTCAGTACACAATTTACATCGAAGCAAAAGGAAGGTTCCGTGACCGCGCAGAAGCGAGGAAATATGTTGACATCAGCAACTGCCTTGGCGAGAAGGAGGAGTTGGTATTTGTCTTCCAGAACCCAAGGACAGCAATGCCCGGAGCAAGACGTAGAAGTGACGGGACTAGATACACCATGCAAGAGTGGGCAGAGAAGCAAGGTTTCACATGGTACACACCAGAGACCTGCCCTGCCGGATGGAGTAAGAAATGAAGAGACATCTAGTAATACCTGATACACAAGTAAAACCTGACAGCAACACAGACCATCTGTACTGGGCTGGACGCTACGCCGCAGCAACTAAACCTGACGTTATTATTCATCTGGGGGATCACTGGGATATGCCAAGTCTCAGTAGCTATGACGTTGGGAAGAAGTCGTTTGAGGGTAGACGTTACACCAAGGACATCGATGCTGGCATTGACGCAATGAAACGATTCATGGAGCCTATCATCAAAGAGAGACAACGACTGAAGCGTAACAAGCATAAGACTTGGAAGCCTCGGATGGTGTTCTTGTTGGGCAACCATGAGCAACGCATTGAACGTGCCATTGAATCTGATGCCAAGCTCGAAGGTCTCATGTCATACGATCACTTCATGTTGGAGAAGATGGGATGGGAAGTCGTACCGTTCCTTGAACCTATCATCGTTGACGGTGTTGCCTACTGTCACTACTTTACCAGCGGCGTTATGGGTAGACCTGTTACGTGTGCAAAGCTGATGTTGCAGAAGAAGTTTATGTCCTGCATCATGGGTCACGTACAGGACAGGGACATTGCCTACGCTCGTAAGGCTGACGGGACTAACATTACTGGATTGTTTGCTGGTATTTTTTATCAACACGATGAAGACTATCTAACGCCACAAACAAACGGTAGTTGGTCTGGGATATGGATGCTCAACGAGGTAAACAAAGGATCGTTTGATGAGCTGCCTGTTAGTATGAATTATCTTAGGAGAAAATACGGATGAGTATAGACGATGCAAGTCCAGAAGATTGGGACAGAGCGTACAAGAGACAAGTGGGCGGAAACCATTATTCACGTTATAACATTCAACCTATCGATTTTATTATTGATAATAATCTTGACTGGTGTGAGGCTAACGTGGTAAAGTACATCACTCGCTGGAGAGACAAGAATGGCATTGAAGATCTACGCAAAGCAATGCACTACATTCAACTGCTTATCGAGCGCGAGAGTTCAACGTGAAAAAACTTACCGTACTGCTACTGTTACTAACCGGGTGCGTTACTCAGGAAGAAGACGACCGCATCTGTCTTGACTACGATACAATCTCATATCAGATGGAAGAGTGTACACCTTTGTATGGTCAGCTCATCTGCTATGACAAGATTAAGACAACAGTATTCTGTACACTGTACCAAGAGGAGAATTAATGGACGCTTATCAACAATACATTCACAAGTCACGCTATGCTAGATACCTACCAGAAGAGCAGAGACGTGAGACGTGGGAAGAAACAATCTATCGATATCTAAACTACTGGGTAGACCGAGTAGAGCTTAACGACTTTGAACAGTCAGAGATCTTTCAGGCTATCCACGACTTAGATGTTATGCCTTCAATGCGAGCACTGATGACAGCTGGTGACGCACTCGACCGTGACAACGTAGCTGGTTTCAACTGTAGCTACTTACCTATCGATCATCCCAAAGCTTTTGACGAGATGATGTACGTACTTATGTGTGGTACTGGTGTTGGCTTTAGTGTTGAACGTCAATACATTTCTAAACTACCAGAAGTAGCAGAGGACTTCCATGAAACCGATACCGTTATACACGTCGCTGACTCAAAAATTGGATGGGCAAAAGCGTACCGAGAACTTATTAGCTTGCTCTATTCAGGTCAACTTCCAAAGTGGGACATCAGTGGAGTACGTGCTGCGGGGTCACCCCTTAAGACTTTCGGCGGTAGAGCAAGTGGTCCAGAGCCTCTTGTCGATCTGTTTGCCTTTACCGTTGAGGTCTTTCGGCAAGCTGCTGGAAGAAAGCTTAGCTCCATCGAATGCCATGATATCTGCTGTAAAATTGCACAAATCGTTGTCGTCGGTGGCGTCAGGCGAAGTGCTCTCATCAGTCTATCTAACCTCACTGACGACAGAATCAGACGAGCTAAGTCAGGACAGTGGTGGCAAGACAACCCACAACGAGGACTAGCCAACAACAGCGCGTGTTACACAGAGAAGCCAGACTTTGAGGCGTTTTTAAATGAGTGGAAAAGTTTATACGAGTCCCGCTCCGGAGAACGAGGTATGTTCTCTAGAGTCGCAAGTCAACGACAAGCTGCAAAAAATGAGCGACGAGATGCTACCTATGATTTTGGAACTAATCCATGCAGTGAGATCATCCTCAGACCCTACCAGTTCTGTAATCTTTCGGAAGTTGTTGTCCGGCAAACCGATAGTCTCGAAGACCTGTCAAGAAAAGTACGTATTGCAACTATCCTTGGGACTCTTCAAGCAACACTAACCGACTTCCGTTACCTGCGCAAGGTATGGCAGAACAACACAGAGGAAGAAGCACTCTTAGGTGTATCATTAACAGGCATCATGGATCATCCAGTGTTGTCAGGGAGGGAGAACAGTGAGAAACTCAAGGACTGGCTGGTCGCTCTCAAAGAGACAGCGATTAGTACTAATGCGGAATGGTCTGGAAGGCTTGGTATTAATCTTAGTACTGCCATTACTGCTATTAAACCTTCCGGTACTGTTAGTCAGTTGGTTGATTCTGCTAGTGGTATCCACCCTCGATACTCGGATCAGTACATTAGACGAGTTAGAGCGGATGCGAGAGACCCCCTCTGCCAAGTCCTCGAAGCCTCCGGAGTTCCCGTAGAGGACGATGTAATGTCACCCAGTACCAAGGTATTCAGCTTCCCTATAAAGTCTCCTGACGGGGCTGTGACGGCCTCTGAGATGGGTGCAATGGAGCAGTTAGAACTATGGGAGATCTATCAGGACTACTGGTGTGAACATAAACCATCGATGACGTGTTACTACCGTGACGATGAGTTCTTAGAAGTAGGTCAGTGGTTGTACAACAAGTTCGATAAGATCAGTGGTGTGTCGTTCTTACCGTACAGCGAGCACACATACCAACAAGCACCTTATGAGCCTGTTGATTTAGAGACCTATGAGAAACTGAAGGCAGAGTTCCCAGAGACTATTGATTGGAACATCTCTGAAAACTCTGACATGACTGAAGGATCACAGACGTTAGCCTGTACTGGTAACAATTGTGAGATCTAGTCCTCAGTAAGCAGACGCTCTCTGCCTAGTTGTTCTTGAAGTACCGGAGACATTCGGATAATACGATCAATAGTAGCTAGGCCGGGAGTGTATGTTTGTGTTGTTCTTAACAAAGGATCAACATCACCCTCAGTTAACATTCTGCTTATACCTGTTGAAGCCTTAGCTGCCGCTTGTAAAGGTGCAGGAGTAACGCTAATAGGATCTCCACCATATTCTTGAGCGCGTATATTAACTACACCACTAGTTATATTAGACGCTAATTGATTCATTGTTGCATTAGCAATACCTTCAGGAGTAAAAACATCCTCAATATATTTATCGTTAGTAAAATCTAAAGTTTTACGAGCGTCGTCCCAAATACCAGCAACAACACCAAACAACGCAGTATATTTAGCACTGTTTAACATTGCAGCTTTAGCTGCTTCCGCTCCTTGTTTAGTATTAAGTCCTTTGTCTTGAGCTTTTAAAATATTTAATCCAACTTCAGTACGTAAGTTATTCATTTGTCTGTTCATATAAGACAACATACTATACATAACTCTAAAGTTAGGATTTTCATTGTACGATCTAGGCATAGCACTGGCACTGACAGGTTGCCATTTGTTTAATGAAGCACCTGCAAAGTTAACTACCCAAGGATTAGATACTTTCCCTTCTTTTAAAGCTTCAACAGTTTTGTTAAACTCAGAATCTGATAAGCCTCGCATACCGGGGTGATCACGTAACTTCTGTAGTGCTTTGTCAGTTCCTTTCTTAGCAAGGTTCATTCCTCTTTTTATAGATGAGTTAACAAGAATTTCTTGTCCCATTCTGTTTATATCACGAACCCCTGAAAACGTATAAGCAGCTTCTCCAACTTTATCAATAACTCTTGCTGCTGCTTTAGGTAACTTTGCATATCTTGCAGTTTCTAAACTATCTTCAAATGTTTTTTCAGCGGCGTTTTGAACTTCACCCATGTAATTATTCAAACCTAACTGCTTGTTTGATAGCCACTTACGTCCCTCTATTGCCCCAAACTCTCTATTAAAAGTAGCTAGCACCGCTTTGGGTATTGTTTGAAACCAAGCCTGAAAACCGTTTTGATAAACAGGAGAGTTAAAGCCTTCAACGAAGTTTAAAACAGCGTTCATAGGATTGGCTAACAGAGCTGCTGATATTGCTCTACGTGATATAGCACCGACAGCATCACCTCCAGTCTTAGAAGATATTAAAACACTTCGTAAAGCATCTCTTAAATTATCAGCAACAGCGGAAGGATCAGATACGTTACCTTGTTTTGCGGCTTGAGAACGAGCTTCGTCTCTTACTTTTTTAATAACAAACTCTAATCTAGACATCGGCTTAGTGTTATTAATGATAAGCTTTCTAGCTTCGTCTTCATACTTAGACATATCTAAATTAAAGCGCCTAGCTACAGCACGAGCAGCAGATACGTCTTTAGCCATGTTTTTTAAAGCCTGTAGTGGGCTGTCATAGTCAGATACTTTAGTAACACCTGATGTACCAGCAATGTTTATTGTCGGCATATAGTCGTCAAACTTATCATAAGGTACAAAGTCTAACTCTCGTAAAACTTTTGACTCTAACTCTAAAATATCTACAGCTTTTTTTTGTTCGTCTGTTTTTGCAAAACGTCTTGCCATATCAAATGTTGTTCTATTGGGCTGGTCAATAGTTTTGTTCATTCGTAAAAACAAACTTTTAAAAGCAGAATCGTTTTCAAACAGCTTATCGATGAATGAAAAGTTATCTTCAAACATTACATCAATATCGTTAAGCTCTGAACGAACCATTGTTTCAGAGTCTTCTACAAGCCTAGCCGCTCTAACGCCTACATTTTTTTCAACCCATTCCTTTTCACCTAAAAGCAACGATCCTCTAAGCCTGCTTCCTTTCTTGGGATTTTCGTGGACACTATCAGGAGAAACGTCATCATCTACTACTGATGTTGACTTACGAGTATGTGTGCTGGGATCAAGATCTCCTGTACCAGAAGAGGCTCTTCCTCTGTTAACAAAACCTTCAGCCCCGCCTATATCTACCGGCTTGTCTTCTCTTTCTACAACTTTACGTAAAGGCTGTTCAGTTATTTCATCTGCGCCTTTTGTTAAAAAACGACCAGCAGCACCGCCCAAAGCACCACCAAGACCAGCACCTAAAGCAGCACTTGATAAACGCTCTTCGTCTTCTCCTGCTAAAAATCCGTATGCAGCGCCTTCAGCAGCGCCTAGTCCAGCGGCTTGTGCCGTTCGTGCAGCTTTACTAGTACCTTGGCTAAGTTTTGCCAGTCCTGCGCCGGGGATAAACAAAGCTCCTATTAAACCAGCACCAGTAATAGCACCGGACATTAAAGGATTGTCTTGTTCAAATGCAGACAATTCCGCTCTAGACTGACCAATAGCATCAGCCCAGTTTTCTGCTTCTCCCACAAGCAAACGAATAGTGGCGTCTAACTCATCACCCGCACCAACAGCAGACTCAACAAAATCTACAATTCCTGATCGAACAGCACTGTAATCTTCTGTTGTTTCTTCAGGGTCTCGTTCATACCAAGGAACGTATGCAGAATCAGGTATAGATTCTTCACTGCCATACTCGTACCATTCTTTAGCCATGCTTAACCTCAATCAAAAAGAAGATTAATAATAGTGCCTTTGTCAGCGCCTAAACGCTGCAAACTTCTAGATATTTGAGCATCTGACTGACCCCTCTCTCTTGCAGCATCTACCGCTTCTTGAGAAATCGGGTTTAAAAACGTAGGCTTTTCTTCGACTGCCTCTTCTTCTGTTATTTCTTCACCACGAAGAACGGATAATTGTCTACGTCTCGCTGTCAACGCAGAAGAATGAACATCGTTTAATTTTTCTTGTTCTTCCTGTGCGGCAGATCTCTGTATTTCTTGTTTTTGTGTTTTATTAAGCTCATCAAATTCTTTACCATACTTTTGTATAGCTAATGTATTTTGAGTGGCTATAATATCATTTCTGTTAGGAGTTCCGGGACCGTCTGCCATAAGATCAGAAATTTCACTTTCAAGACTTGCTATAGTTCTTTGCTCAATAGCAACTTGAGTTCTTAAATAAGAATCAATATCATTAGCAGCGTCGTCAATTAATTTAGCAGCATCGTTTCTGGCTTTAGTATTAGTCCATGAACCACCAGATCTATACTGTTGTTGTGCCGCTTCTGCTCTAGATAGTTTTTGCTCAACCATTTCACTTATCTCATCAGGAAAATCTTCTAGTCTGTCTCTAACAGATTTCACGTTTCCTGTCATGTCATATGCATTTTCTGCTGCAATACGATCTCTTTCTTGTTTATCTAGTATACTGTTTTGTTGAATGGTTGAATATTTTTTAATTGCTTCAGCATCTGCTTCTGGAGCTTTTAACAAATTTTCCGTTAAAGTTTCTAAATTTTCTAAATCTTTAACAGCAAATATTTGTTGAGACACACGCCTGTTATTAGCATCTCTCACATCAAGATCTTCTTGTTTATTTAACTGACGAGCTTCAACAATAACATCTTCAAACATACCCTCAAAAGAAGTAAGATCTACATTAGGATTAGCTTCTTGTATTCTATTTTGTTCTTCTTTTAACTTGGCTAGTGTTTTTTGTTTGTCTTCAGTAGAAAGCTGTCTATTTCTTTGTACAGCTAAGGCAGCTGTTTTCAAATTATTCATTTGAGTTTTAACATCAATTTCTGTTCTAGTTTTTTTCTGTTGTCCAACAACAGCTCCTACTTTAGACAAAGAAGACCTAATTTCTTCTGCTTGTTGAGGGTTTTGTCGCATTAGTTCAGTATAAGAACCTAACGCTTCTTGATACATTTCAGGCGTAAGCTCTCCAGACAATGCCATTTGTTCCAGACCTAACAAACCAGACTGTAAAGAAGCTTGTTTTTCTTGTTCCCTACGCCGAGCAGGAGCAGAACCTACCTGTTGTGCAGCAGTAAACAACCCTTGAGTGTAGGCAGGTTGCGTAGCTGCTCTGACAAAATCTCTTCCAAATCTAGCCACGATTAGTCACCCCTTTTAAATAAATTACCAATAGATCCAAAGATACCTGCAAAGTTTGGATCAAGACCTAACACATCATCAAAGAATCCTCCGCCATACGAAGGCTGTCCTGTTCCTGCTCCTTGAGTTGCTCCAGATAATAAACCAGAACCTACTGTTCCCATCAAGTTAGCCTGACCTAGCGCCGATCCAAGCAGTGCATCAATACCTGATGCAGTCGCTTCACCAAACAAACCAGTACCGTACAACTGAGCTTGTTGTGCTTGAGCTGCCGCAGTCTGACCGGGCGTTAACGCACTCAACAACTGAGCTTGAGGAATGTAACTAGCACCAAGATACTGTTGTCCTAACTGCGCTTGTTGCATTTGTTCTGCCTGAGCTTGCTGCATAGCACCCAGCATTGCTCTGTTACGAGCTTCTTCTTGTGCTTGAGCCAACGCAAACTGCTCAGGTGCGCCTCCAAACTGTGAAGTACGTACACCAAGACGACCCTGAGCTGCCAAACGTTCTTCTAAGCCTAGCCTTTGACGCTCTTCTTCTGGAGCCATAGTAGATCGCATACGCTCAAAGATAGCTTGCTCACGGTCTGTTGTAGGCATTGCAGCTTGTCCAAAAAACTGACCAGCACCGCCAAACATCTGTTGTTGAAATGCTTGTTCTTCAGGTGACATAGTAAGCGTGTACTGTCCTTCAGGGCCAGCCATAAACTGACCACCAGTAGCACTCGTTACCGTGTACGGTCTAAACGCTGCTTGTTCTAGTTGAGTTTGAGCTAAGTTTCTACCTAACCTTAAACCTCTTCGGCCTACTTGACCTAAGTCGCCATAAGCTCCCGTTAAAAGACCAAGACCAGCTAACGAACGACCGCCAGTACCTGAAAAGAAGTTAAGAAGTTGCTGTAAAGGACTAGGATCTGTACCTTCTCCAGCCATCTCCATTACCTCGTCGGTTCCAATTATGTCGTCTGACATTGTTTTCTCCTAATTAAACTGTCTTGCCTATTAAGGCTTGTACATTAATTTCTTGTAGTGATAAAGCAGAGCCATTAATAGGGGCTTCTAGTCCAATAACTACAGTAGACCCATTACCTGTTGCATTTAAGTTTTTTTGAGTTGTTAACTCGCCGCCAGTAAACTCAGAAGATGTTGCTGGCGTTAGTGTTGATAAGTCGGTAAACGCACTACTAATATAAACGTAGTACTTATCCTCTGCCGTGTTGAAATAACTATCACCATCAAGCAAAGCGCCACCACCAGAGCCTGTTGTTGGTGCAGAAGCAAACTCACCTAAGTATTTATTTACTTCGTAATACCCTACTGTTCCGTCAGCAAATACCACACCATTACTATCTGAAGTAAAGCTTGAGCTAATGCTGTAACTAGACAACTCAGAATAACTAGGATATTCATTAACTCCAAAGTAAGCTGGTGTTTGATCACCTAATAACAGCTTTGTTGATCGATATGTTGTGTTAAAATCATAAGCAAACTTAATAAACAAAGAAGCAGTGTTAGATCCTATTAACGTAGGTTTGATTCTTTTTAGTAGCTTTAAACGACTAGGATCACCAAATGTTAAACTGGGGCTGTAGTACTTAAACAGGTAACTACTACCGTTATCGCTGTAAGTCGTGTACGAACCAATCCCGTCAGACGTGCCAACGTAAAGCGTACCGTTTTCTAAACGAGTGTAAGCAGTAAACACAGAA
>Ga0213867_1000490_pt1 | contig 17744 bp, 6 predicted proteins | sample PICome_12_FD_160120 | JGI IMG/M metagenome (GOLD analysis project Ga0213867, IMG submission 160120) | Coastal seawater microbial communities near Pivers Island, North Carolina, United States - PICO540 | ecosystem: Environmental > Aquatic > Marine > Coastal | place: USA: North Carolina | collected... | reverse complement strand
ATCAAGTGCAGCCATTATAGCTCAGTTTTCTTCCAACCTAACTTTTCAAACACCCACTTACTTGGACAAAACTTCGTCCATACACCAACCTGTAGCATTACAATAACAAAACCTACAATGTCCCAGTTACCAAACACCCACCCAGTGAATAACACTAAGGACATCAGCAAGTATACCATTCGTACACTCGTCCAGGTTACACCATTTGTAAGAACGTTAGCAATGCTACTCTTAATCTTAGATAAAATCTTTTCCATAGTGAAAGCTTTTTAAATTGTTCAGTTCTAAACAAGTCTTCTGCTTCGGCAATCGTCTCATCCCAAGCAAGCAACTCTGCAATCTCAGCTTCCTCTTCTGGAGTTAAGATCCACAACTCAATATTGTCCCTATCAAGTAAACTCTTCTTTGTCATCTCCCTTGTCCTCTGTATTTTTTCTTGTAGTTTCTTGATGACTTGTTCTTGCTCGTTCCATTCTTTGAATGAACTCCCGGTCTACTTTTCTTTGTGACTACCCGGTGAGCACTGTTGATATGTTTTGCCATGTTGATTTGAATTAAACCGTATCGTAATCTATGTATGTGATTGTTACTTCTTCCCCTGCTTCCAACGCTGCAGCAATCGGAGGATAGATTCTTTTATACGCTTGAGTACTTGAACCTGTGAAACCATCACTCTTGATAAGATTGCTTTGTTGACTATCACCAACAAGGAGGCACCCAGCAGTGTGTTCATCAGTATTACCAGTATGAATAAGGATCCACTTAAAATTAGGCACATCACGTACCCATAGCATGCCTTTGTGCATTTCACCATATTTCTTAGTATATCTTTCATGGTGACCCCCTACCGTTCTAAGAGTAATCTTATATGTTCCAGCAGGAATTCGTGTTTCAGACATAACTTTTGTTTCCCTATACTCATCTTCAAGAGTGTAGCATAAAAACTTTCTTCCTTCTGTGACATCAAATAAAATACCATTAGTGCTGTCTTCTTGACTGCTGAATCTTAATACTTCTAATTTCATTTCTTTGCAAATTTTTCAAGACCCGCAATCCCAAATGAACCCAATGTGATAATTACAAATGAGTTGTAGATCCCTTCATTAATAACTAAGTCTTTCCCAAAGTAACCTGTAATCAAATCAGCTGTAGCAAAAACAACCATTACGGCAAAAGACATGAACCCAATGATGGTTTTTTCATTGTAATCATTTTGATCTTTAAAAATATCAGCAAACGCCATAAGCTTGGTTTTTAATTTTTTAAACATGATATGAATTGTTGGTTCTTATATATAAAATACAAAAAAAGAGGGGCTTATAAAAACCCCTCTTCAATTTATTGTCAAGAATTAACTTCGTGACTTCATATACTTGGCCTGCATTGTAGACTCTAAGCGTTTTACAGCATCCAAGTCTTTTAGACCGCCACCTCCAAATATCTGGAAGAATTCATTTTGCCATTTAGCAGCACCTTTCTTTTGATACCACATTGGTCCAACATCCCTTGTATAGTATCCTCTTGAATCTCCTGTCATAGACTTCCACATAAGATCAAAGACACGGTATGTTCTACCAAATGAAGGATCCCATGCTGTAAATGGTTTATTTAGTTTACCCTGAGTTTCTAAGAACAAACTACTATAGTTACCAGGTATAGGATTAAATGTAGAACTTTCTAATTGAACTTGCATCATCTGGTTGATAGCATGAATAGTCATGAAGTTAACTAAGTTAAAGTCTCTATCATCCTCAACACCAAAGAATGGTATAGCACCAGTAGCTCTTCTTAATGTACTCTTAGATTTTCTTTTCTCATCTTCTTCATCATAATCAAAGAGTAATGAAAGCATCATTCTAATAGTAGTAACTAGAATAAACTGAGCACCTAGATCCATTCCAAGTCTTTTTAATGCTGCTCTTTCATGAGGATCAGTCTTTATATCTCTAAGGCTCATGCCTCCACCCATAAAGTCTCTAGCATGCTTTAGAATATATCTAGCAGAAGTAACATAATAGCCGCCTTGGTATTCACCAATGTCTGCTTGCATTCTAGCTCCAATTGGATCTGTAGTAAATGCTCCTGCAAATCTTCTTTGGAACATTGAGATAAAGAACTTATGCATAAATAATACATGCTTATACAATAAGTAGCGTTGAGCTTGAGGCTGTCTTAATCCTTTATAGTTACCCTGTAGTCTATCAAAGACTCCTTGGTATTTAATCTTAAAGTTTAAGAACTCTTCACCATTCATCTGCCACTCATCAACTACATCTGGCCTCATAGTAAGCTCACCATCTTCTATTCTGAAAGCTTCATATAAAGGGATTTCCTGTCCACTTGTAAGTTTTACTTTTTGGAAATGCATCATACCATAGAGTAACTCTAATGCACCATTCATTTCTAAAAGTTTTCTAGCACTCATAGTCCAGCTGCCAGAAGCAGCATCTCTACCTAAAGTTCTGTACAAACCTTCTGCAGCTTTATTAAGACTTTCATCTAAATTAAATAGCTGAGCAATCTGTACATTTTTAGGTTTGTTTCCTCTATGATATATGTTAGAAGTCAACTCTACAGTAGCTCTAGCAGCAATGGCTTTACCTGTTCTTAATGCTCTAAAAGATAAGAACTCACCTGCCGCCGCCTCCGTGTAATTCTGTATGATAGCAGCAAACCTGTTCTTCAATGCTGAAGTCAAGTTAAATGCAAAGAAGCTATTAGAAGCCATCTTCATCATGAAGCTACTAACCTTCTTAGCTGATGACATTAACTCTGGAGCAGCTTGATCTACAAGTGTATTAGCATAACGCTGTCCAAGATAGTGTGTGTCATACAAAGCTGTAATAGCCTTTTCTCTAGATGAATTAAATCTAGATTCTGTTTGAGGCATCTTAACGTTTACAGCTTTACCTAAAGAGTTAAGAATATTTTTATTGTATTTATTCTTAGCTTCTAATGGTCCAGCATTCTGTAGAGTCTTAACTAAAATCTGAGCTGTAGGTGAAGTTTCTACAAGCATTCTATGAGTAACTGCAGAAGCCGTATACACTACCATAGACTTTAACAAGTTCATTGATACTCTGTCTTTAGGCATTTTAGCTACACCTAAAATTGGTATTCTAGTAAGCTCTTCATTTACTGCAGTCTCTCTTACTACTTGACTTACATCATAGTTAAGACCAAACTTTTGGTAATCCTCAGAAGATCTAAACTTAATTCCTCTCCAGATATCTGATAAACTTTCTTTACCTGCAGCAATTAAACCTTTATCTAATGCCAAAGTAATTGTATCATAAGCATCTCTATCAAATCTAGGAATCATATATCCTAATCTACCACCAGCATTAACTCCTTCTTGCTGACTCAAGTGCCATTCTGTAAGAGCCTCTAAGAATTTAATCTTATTTGTATTTCTAGATTGTAAAAGCTCAAAGTATCTTTCATTTCTAAATGGATTTCTAACACCGTCTATTTCTACTATATCAGTATTAGGTAACCACTCATTCTCATTTACTCTACTTACAGTAACCCCAGGAATCTTTTCTGTTTTGTTTTTGAACTCAATACTTTTGTACTTAGTTCTTTTAGGTACTCTATAGATTACCTCACCTGTAGATAAAACTGTCTTCTTAAGTTTATCATTAGATGCCGTCTTTGTAGACCAAGCTGATGTAGGTCTATAAATAGTATATCTGTCGTACTGTCTTTCTCCAGTCTTCTTTACTTTTTTAACAGCTAAGTGATTTCTGCTAAACCACTTTCTAAACTTAGAATCTTGTAATAAAGTATTTATAGCAACTTCATCTTCTAATAAAGACTTAATTATTGCTGGACTAGCTTTAATAAGACCTTCATCCATTAACATATTAAAGTCAACAATAGTATCAAGAGATGTAAAGAATCTACTGGCAGGATTAGCACTACCCTCTTCTTTTATTCTATCTAAATGCTGCTGCCAAGACTCAACGTAGTATGAAGTATATGTACCAGACTTCATACTCTCAAGCTCTTTATATAGCTTTTTAAGATTAAGCATTGTAGCTTCTACCTCTGCTGTGATTTCAACTTTACCAGCCATAATCTGCTTATAGCGTTCCCAATTGATATCATCATTAGCAAACATATCAAAGATTTCCTGTGACTCAGCTTTTGTAAGACCTTTCACATTCATTTCTTTACCTCGTAGTTCTACAATTTGCTTTTCTATATCAAGAATCTTTTTCTGAGCTTCATCCGTTAACTGTGTAGCATCTACTTGATTGTTATTATCTCTATCACTAGAAACAATATCTGCAATAAGACCTCTTAACTTTTCAATATCTGAATTAAAGAAACCTGGAAGTCTTTTTTTGATAGCTTCTATCTCTGCGTATATCTCTGCTTCTCTATCTGCAAACTCATCTTTGAGAGCCATCTCAGTATTCTCTAAGATCCATTTCTTTCTAGCCTGCTCTTGTTCTTCAAATGATAAGTCCTCTATACTATCTAAGAATCTATCATAAGCAAGATCAAATACACCAGGTATATCTTTAAACTCAAATAGATTTCTAGTTCTTTTTCTATGGTCCTTTAAGATTCTGGCAATAGTTCTGCTCTCTTCATCTTTAAGTGTACCGTCAAGATTAGTTTCTCTATACAGATCATTATACATACGGTAAGCTTCCTCCATTTCTAAGAATGCAGTACTTTCTTCATCAATGTATTCCATCTGTCTAAACTGCGTTTGAATTGCTCTTAAACGCTGTATTGCAATATCTCTTTGTGTAGAAGCCTTAGTACCAATACCCGGCAGCTTATCAGCATATGCTTTGTTAGCCTCTTCAAAAACCATTTGGGCATCTAAGAACTCTTGAGGATAAGGATTATGCATAAAACGTCTGAGAGAGTTTTCTTCAGATCTTATCTTTTCATACTCCGCCCAGTTTTCATTTTGCAGTGCAATTCTTTTTCTATCTGCAATATCTGCAAAGACCCACTTATAATCCTTATAAGGATTTAATAGTGACCAAGCTTCATACATTTCTATATCAGAAGCTTCGTCATCATTAATATCTCTAAGTTTACCTGTTGAAATTTTATCTAAGAATAAAAAGTCTTTGAAGAATTGTTCTTCATTACCGTATTTAAGACCTGCTTTTTCAGCAAGAGGAAGAATGACTTTAACCATAGCATTAAGTTTTGCTAGAGTATCATTCTCAGCTTGTAACATATTTTGCTCAAACCACTTTGCAAAACCACCTACAATAGGATCCGGGTTTCTTACATAAGCCTCCCACATAGAAGATACCGCAGGTGAATCACCTAACTTTCCTTCTAATCTTTTTCTTATACCCTCTCTACTAATAACGTAGTCATCTTTAACTTGATTAAGTTTGTCTATACGTCTTTTATTACCAGCTTTTTGAGCACGCTCCATTTCATTTTCCCAGAGCTTTTTACCAGATTCCATAACCTTCTTACCTAAAGACTCAAATACTAAGTCTGTAGCAAGATCAAGCATTGACTCTTTAATGTTTGCTACAATGGCTTCAGCTTTAGTTTGAATTGCTGATAAGTCTTTTATGTATTGGTTATCTGAACTAACTCCAGCTTTTAAAGCAATCTCTTGCTGTTCAGCAGCCCATAATCCTAATGTCTCTGCAATAGTACTAAGTGATAAAATCATAGCACCATCTTCTTGGGTTGCGTTCTTATTAACCTTAGTACTAAACGTTTCAAGATTAGTTAAGATCTTATTAGAATCTTCTATAGCTGTAAATAGTACTCTAAGGTTACTGTCAAAGATCTCAGTAATAATTTGTACTGGATCAATTCCTTGTTCTTTGTAATATGTTTCAGGCTTAGTTCTTTGAATACCTTCAATGTCTTGTATAAGCTGTTCAATTAAGTCTCTACCCCTTTTATCTTTTACTGCATTAGCTAGTTCTGGATTCTTTTGTACAAACTTAGATGCTACATTTTTTACAATACCCTCTAAGTTCTTAACCTTCATAGCTACTTCATCTGCAGTAGATTTAGCAAGAGCTTCTTTATAATCCTCTTGTTCTTTAAAAAACTGAACAACATCTGATGCAGAAGATTCTATAAAGTGGACATCAAAAGATTCATTCTGTAGCATCTTGGCTAAATCCTTAATGCTTGTATCAGCACTTAGCTTATCTACCTTAATACTTCTACCAAATACTTTACGGAACAACTGCTTAATAGCGTATATAATTCTATCAATGAAAGACTTATGCTGTTCAATATTTCTTGAAGTAGCCATTGCTCTAACAATAACTTCTCTTTTAATGTATTCTTCAGATAAGTCATACCCTGCTTCAACCTCTTCTCTAAGATTTGGATACAATGCTATTGCTTGATTATATAGATTATCAAACAGCTTAGAATTAAATACAGCTATAGCATCTACTATAGGGTGAGAAAACTCATGAAGCACATGCTCACTGTCAAAAGCTTCGGCAACTAAATAAACCTGACCTTTATGGTAAAAGCTAGGTTCTCCTTCATACTTCTGAACAGTATCTTTAAGTAATTCTTCAGCAGTTTGTAAAGAAATAACTTGATACCCAACACCTGTATTTTCAGATAATTTTTCAGCAAGCTGTATTGCAGCTTCTTGTGAAGCCTCATTATTGTACTGAGCAAACCGCTGAGTTATTTCAGAAACAAAACCTATAGCCTTCTTTTGTTCTGCAGTTCTATTATTAATCTTAGAAAGTACATCACTTACAGATCTAATAGTACCTGTTTCTCTATAATCACGCATTGCTTCTACTGCACCTACTGCAGCAGTTAAACGTTTCCATTCTGGTAAGTTAGTGTTAGGACAAGTACTCATTTTAAATACCACATTTATTTAATTCTTCTAGTATCTGATCATCTGTATACTGTGTAGTAGATGGAATCTCTTTTGCTACAAGCTGTACACCCAAGTTAGCAGAAGTTTCTTCTGTAACATTCAATCGTTTTTCCCAGTATGTTCTTGAAGGTTTAGCTCCTTTTAAGACATCTAAAACGTTAGCTTCTGAATCCACTAATACAATTGCTTCAGGTTCTGAATCCATAGCATTGTCTTTAATGGTAACCTCATATACACCTGCATTAGAGTCATAAGATTTTAAACCAGATATTTCAAAAGTACCTTCTTTAATTTTAATATTTCTAGCAGAAGATACAGGAGTAAACATTCCAATTCTATCAGAGCTGATAATGTAAGATCCATCTTTCTTTGCAGAGTAATATACGTCATTAAATTCTTTTATCAGTGCTTCCTGCATTTTAGGACTTAATGATTGGAACCACTTAATAGCTTCATCCATAGATTTAATAACATCGTCAACTAAAATAAACGGCATCAAAGATCTATCATGAGATTCAAAGTTATCTTGAAGAGCTATTCTTTCTGAGAAGTTTCTAAAGAATACTCCAACGTTGCCTTTCTGCTTACTAAGCTTTTCAATGTCCTCAACATATTCCATTGAGTCTAGATTGTATCTAGCACTTATACCAAGTTTAAGACCTGTAGGTGTAGAATATATATAGATGCTATCAATAAGATCACTCTCTGCATATTGTGCAGCTTCTTCTTGAATAGCTTTCCATTGGTTAACCAGACTGTAAGAGTTCTTACCCTTAGCATTAGTAAATAATACACTAGGAGATAATGTGCGTCTTAAAACATAATCTGCAACCTGCTCGTCAGTTAGAGTTGGCTTAGCAGCCTTTACTCTAGCTTTCATAATTACATGATTAACATACTCACCTTCAGTACTAAACTTTATAATCCCCGCTTCAGCATATGAGTTGTTGTAGTACTCTCCTTGAATCTTAGCGTAATCTAACACCAGTGTATTATCATCTTTGAACAACACGCCAGTTCCTTCTTCTAAAGTTGCAAACTCTATCTTAATACCATCAATAACAACTGGCCCTTCCTTTGCAAGCTTAGCTAGCTTATTAAATCTAGGATTTTTAAAGTTTTGGAATAAGAAAGAAGTAAAGTGCTGCTTGTATCTATCAACAGTCTTAGCAACCTCATCTGCTCTTTTATTTGATAAATCTACAGGCGGAGTAATAAGTCTATTAGATCTAATAGGGAATAAATCTTTAAAGGCTTCAACCTGGAATTCCTTAACCTCTTTATATGTACCCTGAATAGAATTGTTTAACACCTGCTCAATAATAGGTCTAGAAAAACTATCATTAAAGTTAGCCAGGTTTTCAATAACCATCTGAGCTTGATTAATAGTATTAGGTGTAACTGTGTCTACCTTAATAGCTCTAATAATATCAGCCATTCTTCTAATTAAAGGAAGAGCTTGTATAAATATTGCCATCGCCTCTTTATCAAACTTACCAGATAGCATTTCTTCTACTGTAAGCATTCTTGAAGGTATATGCATATTTATGTAATCATCTACTTCTTCCCATTTAGTTAAACCCATGGAATCTAATAATGAACTATAGAACTGTGGTGTAGAAACTAAAGGATCTTTTACGCTAGCTCTATTTGCATAGTATTGTTTAAGAATTCCAGTATTAATAAGAGCTGCTGCCGTTTCATAAGGAACACCTAAAGCAACCATAGCAATTACATCCGGAGCAGAGAAAGAGTTTAAGTTAACTCTAAAGATCCATGCGTCTTTTGCAATATCTACAAAACCATTAATAAGCTGCTCAACAACTTTTGATTTTACCTGAATACCTTCTACATCTCTTTGTTGACCAACACCTTTAGGATCTATTGGTAAAACTATCTCAGAAGTTTCTAAAGACTTATTCATCTTAGAGTCTTGGAACTTCTCTACTGGAACAATATCTATAACAAATAGCTTACGCTTACCATCTAAAAAATCTTTTGTTGAAGAAGGTTTAGTACCCGATTCAGCAAAGTTTTCTGACTTGCTTATTGCAGCAACCCCACCAGCCTCATCTACATTTAAATAGCCTCTAGAAACTAAACCATATAATTTATCTCCTATCTTGTAGATACCACTTCTAAACTCTGGCTCACCAGTTTTAGAATTAATTGTCCCAGTTCTTAAAGTAGTAGTCTTAGAACCCTCTTCAATTTTAGTAATATCATCTGGAGTAAACTTAATTCTCTTAGGTTTACTTATAGCTTTTGCACGTAATGCTTCATCTGCTACTTTAGCTTCTTCTTCACTAATCATGTTACGATTGTAACTAAAGTGAATGGTTCCAGGTAACTCTTCTGATACACTTTGCAACGGCACCATGATTACGTTAGCACTTGCAATAATTCCAAGACCTTGTTTACCCTGAGAATTTTCTTGCTGCTTAGTAACGTTAAAGCCATGGTTAAGAATAGAGCCTACATTTTTTTCACTAGGATCTTTTAACTTATCTGACAGTGTGTTGAATACAGTTGAATCTTCTTTTACAATATTAGTACTGTTAGGACTAAGCAGTGTTAAATAGTTAGATGGGTGTAACAAAATGCTACTAATAGATTCTACAATATTATTTTGAATTCCATCTACGCCACCTTTAGAAAGTGTAACAATAGTTCTGCCTTCTCTAATAGCAGCATCAACCTCATCTTTACCAAGTCTTAACTCTTTTCTAATTTTTGCATCTATTGCATCAAGTTCTTCTTGAGTAAGATCTTCTCTACCAGCAATCAAATCTCTGCGCAATACAGCAGCTAAGATTTTATCTGTAGTTAATTCTTCTTTAGTCTTAAGACCTACCACCTTACTCTTAGGGAAGAACAATGTAAGTTTATCTACATCATAATCACCACCAGATTTTGTTGCTAGTTCTGTTGGAACAACAATACTATTACCTTCTGCAGGATTTAAAAATTCTGCAATCTGGAATACCTCCATAGAGTTAAGACCTTGTACAGGAATCCGGACACCAGTAATTGTAATTAACTTTCTATTGTCTTTATAGTCTAACCACTTAGGATCTTTGATAGCTTGATTTAATCTTTCAATTGTACCAATAACTCTACCCTTATATTTAGATCCAAGTAAGTTTACAAAGTTTCCTTGTAATGGAACCTTAGCTTCTGCAGGTAAGACTTTACCGTTTTCATAAGTATAGAAACGCAAATCATTAGAGTATCTTACATCTGATTCTGTCTCAGAGAATGTAGACGCTACTTGTACTAATGCTTCACCTTGTAGTTTAGTCTTGACTAATTCTTTATTTAGGACAGCCAAAAGCATTGCTTCAATATCTCTAGCATTGGTTAACGCATCCATGTTGGGGGTGTCCTGTTTATTCAAGAACATGTCCAAAGCATCAATAAGATTTTCTGGAGTTTCTCTTTTATTAAGATCACGCTTAATCTTAGCAACTACTTGCTTAATCTTAGAAGCATCATTAGACTTAAATACTTTTTTTAACTCAACAATCTTAGATTGAATTAAAGCTTCAATAGCCCCTAAGAACTTTTGATATTCTTTTTCTAAACCTTCTTTACCTTTAACTACTTTACCACCATTATAAATCAAGTTACCAAGTAGCCCTCTTAGCTGGCTAGAAGCAGGAGCTTCTCCTTTAAACTTACTCTTAACTTTCGTTACATCTTTTAAGAAGTCTACATGTATCTCATTAACATTAGAGTTAAAGTCTTCAGTAAGATTTGCAACGGGTCTTAGTGTACGAGTACCATCTTCATTAAAAGTATAAGTGTCTACAGTTGCACCCACATTATTAATCTTACTACCAGACTCAAATACAACATAGTCTAAACCAGCATGAGCCATTGCTTCATGCAAGTAGTCTAAGGATCTTTTCTTAGCTCCTCTTGGACTTGGTATAATAGGCTTAAGAGAATACTTGTGCAATGCTGTAGCATTAAGCGGTGTACCTTCAGCTTCTGCATTTAAAATAGGCCCGTAGTATTGGTACTTCCGGACTGGGAAAAACTCACTAACTTCTGCTGGAGAAACTCTATCTCCGGCAACAATCTTTTGATATAATGGTTCTTGAGTATTCCAGTTCCATTCACCACTTACAATTGAAAGCTTTCTATATGCATCAAACGAAATAAATGCTTGACCATCTGCTTCATTAAGAGTATCCTTATATGCTTGTACTAATGAATCAGCTACTTCATCTGATAAGTTATTATCTTTAGCGTACTGTCTAATACCTTCTTCAAATAAAGGAGAAAGTATCTGACCGTTTCTATCATCAATATCTGTAAGAATTGCTGTTCTGAGTACCCCGGTATATTTTCTTTGTTTAGCTCCTACACTTGATGCATAACCATCTGTTAGACTATTAACATACTCCTGTGTACTTTCATCAGATGCAAATAGATTACCAGTAGATGTTAGAGCATTACGCTTAATGTAATCGTTAGCGTCTTTGTATTGTCCTAGTTCTCCAGTAAATAACAAACTAGTTTCAGCATTCATTAACCAAACATTCATTACAAAGTTTCTGGTTAAGATTCTAGCATTCTCTAATCTTGTTTCTATAGGTGTAGACTCATCTCCAATAAACTGGTAAAGATTTTCAAATCTTATAAGCTGTCTTGTAAATATGGCATCAGTTTGAACATCAAAGTAATTCTCCAATAGCGTTTCAAATACTCCTTCTAGTTCATTTTCTGCTAAAAGATTAGAAACAGAAATAGGATCTGTACTATCAGCTGCACTATTTAATACTTCTTCTAATTTTGATACTCCTTCTATATCTGAAGACAAACCAAACTTGATTATATCTGAGAATAAAGCCAACTCCCTACTACTTTTTCTTGTAGTATTTGTTTCTTTAGTTCTATATATCTGCATCAACTCTAGCTCTCCTTGCAACTTATCAATAAAGTAGTGCATCTCAGGAACTACAGATTTATCCATGGTTCTAATAAATAGACCATTAGTGGCAGAAGGTTTAGCACCGTTTAAAGCAGCTTTAATTCTAACACCTACTGAAGTACTTTTGTCAGAAACCCTAGGCTGCTCAACAAACCCTGCAGTAAACAAGGTATGAATATCCTGAATAATTTTAGACTGTCTCTGAAGCTTAGCATTTTTCTCAGCCTTCACCTTTCCTTGCAAGTCTTCAGTTGCAAATATTCCTAAGATATTTTTAAGATCTAAGGTAATGTTTTGACCTTTATTTGGACCTCTTTTATGCTGACGTCTTTTACCAGTATTAAAGTCAAATAAAGTCTGCATAAAGACAGACTGTTTTGCATGAGGATTGTTATCAGGATGCAATCTAGAAAGACGTGGATCAGCTTTAAGATCTGCTAGACTCTCTACATTGTTAAGAGCTTTTACTAACTGTGTCTGAGAACTATTCAAAGACAAGTTATATACGTTTTTACCTTCAGGATCAATCCTTCTATTAACGGATGCTCCTTCTTCTGCAGATAAAGCTACGTTTAGAAGTTCTTTAAATATACCACTCTGACCTGAGTAACTTCTTTTTAGATTAGGTTTAGTTAGAGTTTTATAAGGATCTGACTTAATGGTAAACTTATTACCTGCAAGAGCTACCAAACTAGGATAAACCAAATCAGAGAATTGTTGAACAACTCTAAAGTCAGAAAGATGTCTTTCTAGCTCATAGGTTAATGGCAACTCTAAACCAAGATCTCTAATAAAGCTATATAAGTTACCAGGCATCCCAAACTTAGCTGGGTCATGCTTGTCTAAAACCTCTTTAAGGTTAATTCCTTGAGGGTTGCTTTTTTGAAACTCTACTCTAATCTTCTTAATTAGTTTAGAAAGATCTCCTTCTGGAGATTTAATAACTAACAAATCCGTTAATGGATTATATAAACCAATCTGAGTTTCAATAAATGCCTTATTAAATCCTTGCCATAATAAGATAGCAAGAGTCTCTCTGTTGTTATTTGTTTCTTCTCCAGATTGGATCTGAGAAAGAATATGCTCATAAGTATTGTTATAACCTAAACCTCTTTCTTTCTTAGCTCCTTCTTCAATGGCTCTTGAATTAATTCTATCTAAGATATCTTGTTTAGTAGATACTCCTGCAAGATCATCTTGTAGTGTATTAAATACAATACCAAATCTTTTTAGTAGCGGCATACCAAATCTATCCAGCTTGGCTTCACCTTTCTTATCTACTTCAGGAATTGTTCTTAGCATTAAATCAATCTCTGCACTTAGTAACTGTTTAGGAGAAACCTCATTGCCAGATTTATCATTCATTTCTCTCCAGTCAAAGAGATCATTAGATTCTTCTAGGATATTATTTTCTTCCTCATCAATAGCCGTCTCATCTTTAGTTTGAGATGCAGCCAGCATTGTTTTCATAATCTGTGAGTTACGCATGTGGTAACCTACAGTACTATTTTCTTCAGAAGCTGAACCAAAGTTTTCTAAAACCTTTTCTAGTATCTCAATAGAGTTTTCTATTTCTGCTATACGTTCTTCAGAAGCACCTTCTAGTTCTAGTTCTAGAATTTTAATTTGTACTTCGGTGCGTTCTTTAAGAGTATCATATAATTGCTGAATAGCTCCAGAAGTTCTAAACACTGCACTAATATCACTCTTTTGCATCTGTAGTATTTCTACAATCATGCTATCTAAAGTGTCTGATACCTGTTTAGAATAAGCTGTAGATAGATAGTCATCTTCTCCAACTTTAATACCTTTATCCAAGCTCAAGAACATTGCATTATCATAGGTAGGATTTCTATTTTCTAGAATGCTACCTACTGCAAGACCTTCATAAATTTCAGCAATTCTTTCTCTTGCGTCTACCTTAGCAGATAAACCACTCAAGAACTTAGGGCCAAATAACGCTTGTAAAAAGTCTAAGATCTTTTTAAAGATGCTATTAATTTTAGTAGATCTACCAAGAACTCTTTTAGAGCCCATCATGTATTTTCTAAAATCTTCAGCTAACTCTTCTTCAGCTTTTAAATAAGATACATCTCCAAGAATCTTTTGTACTTCTTTATATAGAGCAATCTTTTCAGCTTTAGTTAAATACAACTGAGTAAACCCATGCCATGCCTCATGATAAACATCAGTCATGTTAGAGCCTGCATATAAGGTAATACCATTGTTACCAAAGTTTGCAAGCTGTCCTGAGTTTACAATACCAAACAATTTGTTTAGTGGAATATGTTTTGAAAGAGGACTTGTTGACCACCACTTCTCTGCTTCTTTTTGTTGCTCAGGAGTAGCTTCATTTAGAATATTGTCTGCCTTCTTAAGAACATCTGAATCATTAAGTTTTGATTGGAAGCCTAATAGTAAATCTTCTTTACTTTGTTTTTTAGTCTTAGTCTTTCTAGGAGTAGACTTATTAATATGCTTAAGAGCTTCATTAATACCTTCAATCCCTATCTCAAAAGCAATTGTTGCATGAGGGCTTAACAACTCTTGTGACTTTTCTGACAGCCTTCCTACAATAGAATAATGCTGGTATACAAACTCTTCTGTAGGTATTGTAACTAACTCAACTCCTGCTTCAGCATTTAATACTGGAACACTTACACTCTCTGTGTTAATTACTGCAGGTAAAAAGAGCTTGTTAACAATATCAAATATTTCTTTATCTGTAGTAGCCTCTGTAACAGTTAGTGGCTCACCATTTTTAGGAGTAAGTACTGCATTACCTGCTTGATCAAATGACAAAATTTTATGACGCGCTGTTAAAAATGCACTACCTTCTTCTTTGTCCAATGGACTAATGTTAGGATTTTTTAAGAGCTGAATAAATGCTGCAAGTAAATCTGGAGAGCTTCCTAACGTATTGGGTTCTAAAGGATTATAATAATCATAACCTTTAAAAGTTGCAAACATCTTATTAAATCCACCGTACTTACCTATTTGTATGCTAATAGTATTAGTATCTACATTTGGAATACTGTTAAATCTTGATGGCACACTCTTTTCAGAAACTTGTGTAACAATACCCAATCTACCTCCAATAGCTTTTAAAGGAATCTCTAGCTCAGGATTTTGTTTTATACTATCATAGATAGCATCATAGATAGCTTCAATATCTGAAACATCTAAGTTTAAATTTTTACGAGCTGCAGCTTTTGTGCCTTGTTCTTTATCTCTAACAAAAGTATGAGCAAGAATACCTTCTCCAGCTAAAGCTTGATCTTGTCTAAGAGGATTACCCTCAGCATCTATTCTTACTAAAATGTCAGTGCCAGCATACTTGAATACAATAATAGGCATACCCTTTTTATACTGGGTATCTTTAATAGCTTCAATTCTAGAGTCTTCTGTAATTCTATCAGCAGATATAATTGCTAAAGTATAGTTAGGATCAGTAGACTGAAATGCTACATTTACTTGACCTGCTGCAGGCATCATTGGTTTACTCTTACCAGCCAAAATAAATAGACGGGTAAATAAACCATTAGCTTTTACTACACGATCCTGTAATGATTCACTAACTACTTGTACAGGTTTACCAGAGGCATCTTCTATAATAGTAGTATTTGCTTCTCTAGCTGTAGTGGTTAGTGGAGCTGCTTTATAAGTAGGTTTAACTTCTGGCTTTTTATTACGAGCTTCTATCTTTTCATTTGCCTCTTGACCCTCATTAGCTTTTTTAGCATCAATTCCTAGAAAAGACATTAGAGGATTAGGGTTATTATTCTCAAAGAATTCTTCTACCGCCTCATCATAAACAGAAAGGTCTTTTCTAAGAGCTTTACGGAAATCAGGATCTCCAGCTACTGCACCAAATAAAACAGGAGAAAGTAATGCTACAAAGTTAAATGCTCTAACTTCATCTGCACCGTTTTTCTCTTGAAGGTCTACATAAAGATCATTCAAGATTTTAGGAAGAGATTTCTCACCTTCCTTATAAAACTTTCGTAACACAAAAGGAATAGCTTTCTTTTGAATGAAAACTTTCTTGTGTTTATTTTCTATAGTACAAGTAACCATAACTATTATTTACAACCAAGATCTATATCATCATCTTCTTCAGCAATTTCACCACCTTCTTTTGCATTTTTAACTGCTGCGGTAGCTTCTTCACTAAACTCCTTGTCACTCACTTCAACATCTGCTGGTTCAAATTTCATCTCTTCCTGTCTACTAGTTTTTGCTTTAGCTGCTTCCAACTCTTCAATACGTTGATTTGCTGCTTCTATAAAGGTAACAGATTCTTCTTTACTAAGCTCCTCAGCAGCTTTTTCTTTCTGCTTCTGAATTGTTTCAATATTCTTAGTCTTAGCTAAAGATGCTAGTCTTTGACTTAGAGTTCTACCCTTACGCTTAGGCTGTTCTGAAACAGGTTCTGCAGGCTCTTCAAATGCAATCTCTGGAGTTGTTTCTACTGGTTCTACTGTAGTTTCTTCAACAGCTTCTCTCAGTCTTAAGATGATAGGCTCTGCTTCTATTTTACCAGGACCATTTAACCAATCATTAATATCAGTAAATCTATCTTCCTGAGCTAGCTCTGAATTGGCTTTTCTAAACATTTTTTGCAATGCTTGGATTAGACCACCTTTCTTACCATTGTATACTACATTACCAAACTCTTGCTCTAGTTCTTCAATTGAGTAAACATTATCAGTAGTTGTAGTTGTAGGAATTTCTTCCTCATCAGAAACAGGTTCTTCAGGTGTTTCTACTTCTTCAGCTGGAGGAGTTTCTGCAGGAGCTTCTTTAACTGGAGTTTCTTCTTCAGTTGTTTCTTCTGCTTCTGTCTTTTTGTTACGTAACTCTTCTAGATCTTTAGCAAACTCTTCATCAAGTAATGCAAACTTATCTAAGATATCTTGAATTTCGTTCCAAGTCTCAGTACCCTCTATAACGTTACCGTTAATATCTGTGTCCTCTTCATTTAAAGAAAAGAACTTAGTAGGTACATCACCAAGCTGAATAAATCTTTCTAGATCTGAAGCTCTTGTAACATTCCCATTTTCATCTACTTCTGGTTCTGCAGATATTACTACACCAATGCTTTCAAGTTCTTTAATAAGTTCTTGCCTGTGTTCTTTTTCTACAGCTGTCTTAGCTCTATTGTAAGCTTCTTTTAAATACTTTTCATAAGCACTTTGAAGCTGAGCTTTGTGGACATCATACCATCTTCCAAATTGAGATGGATCAGATAATGCAGCAGCTGCACTATTAAACTTAACTCTGTCTTCTGATAATCTAAAATAATCTAGTAGTTGATTTTTTAGTTTAGCAGTCTTTTCTTTATCTACAAGACTGTTTGTACCAGAAGCTAAAAAGTCTAAGTAATCATCAATAGCTTTTTCAAACTCTGCTTTTACTTTAGGATCAGCAATAGTTTCTTCTATATTACCAGACTCTAGTATAGTAGCAACAATATTAGAATAAGCCTCTAGCAAAGCTTTCTTTTTAGTGGCCTTGCTTAACTTATCTTGAGCAACTCTTTTTTGATTTGCTTTGTTTTCTGCAGTGTCTTCTGACGCTTCAATATTTTCAAGAGCTAACTCAGCACCTTTAATATCTGAAGAAAGTTTATCTATTTCTGCTTCTAATGCCTGCTCATACAATCTCTTACCTTCTTTATCAGAACGTCCAGATTTAGTAGAGAACAAAACAGCAAAGTCTGAACTCATCATGCTTGCAATAGCAGGGTCACTACTAGCAGCATTAAATATTTCATCCAGTCTATCTAAGTTTCTACCACTCTTATAGTAAGAAAAAATAAAATCTTTCTTAGCTTCTTCCCAAGCCATGTAAGAAAGCATTGATTTTTTTCTTTCAGCAGAATCTTTGGTCATATCAAATATCATTCCTGTATAAGGGTTTTGATATCTCTGCTCAACCATT
>Ga0213867_1000489_pt1 | contig 17773 bp, 19 predicted proteins | sample PICome_12_FD_160120 | JGI IMG/M metagenome (GOLD analysis project Ga0213867, IMG submission 160120) | Coastal seawater microbial communities near Pivers Island, North Carolina, United States - PICO540 | ecosystem: Environmental > Aquatic > Marine > Coastal | place: USA: North Carolina... | reverse complement strand
TTAATTTCCTCTCTAATATTTCTAATCTTTTCCTTAATAACAACAGTCATATGAGAAAAAATTCTAATATCCAAAAGATCTTCAATAACATCTCTACGATTTGAAGAAGACAATTGCATAAAGGGAATAAAGTTACTACTACCCAAAATAACAATTTGAGTGAAAGACTTATAGTTCATCTTGAGCACATTTTGCTCAAACCATTTCTGCTGATCAACTACAGATGCGTTCTGGTCTATTAAAGATGAGTTCTTATAAATCTCAAAAATGTTTGGTTTAATACCACGCCTAATCAGAAATTCATTTGTTCCAATTTTAAATTCAATCTCAACTATGCAATCCTTTTCGTTAGTTGAGTTGATGAGTTGTGGTTTATTAATACCCCGAAAAGATTTTCCAAAAAGAGAAAAAGTCAGAGCATCAAGGACTGTGCTTTTTCCCGCACCATTAGTTCCTATAATTAGAGTGGTGTTGCTTTTTTCAAAATCAAGTTCAGTAAATTGAGTTCCAGTCGAAAGAAAGTTTTTCCAACGGATCTTCTTAAATAAAATCATCTTCTTCTATATTATCAGGAGGAATTACAATATCATTTTGAGTAAAAATAGCATACTCATATCCGTGCCCTTCACAGGCTTGAATTAACATTTCGACATCGATTTCCATAACTCTCATTTTTGGAAAATCTTTGTCTTCTAACATCATCGCAAATCTTTCAGCATCATCCTCTTGTTCAAACATATAAAGGATCTGGTGCCCTTCTTCACTTTTTGCAGAGTATGCTCCCTGATCTTCGCTTCCTTCTATTGTAATTATGAACATTTTAAGTCATTTCGCACGCTTCCTGATAAACTTCACGAATCAAATTTTTGAGAGTTGACTTATCCAACTCAATTTCCGATTCTTGAATATATCTATCTAGTATGGAAAAAGTATCTTCAGACTCAAAATGTCCAATATCTTCAACTTCTTGAATTTGAAAGTTTTCAACAATCTTTAAATCATTAACATTTGAAGCATAGAGTTTGTCAATAAATTTTTCAAATTCAATTTGATTCGATTTTTTTCGAACAATAACTTTAACAATCTTGTTCTCATATTCATCAAAATCAAATTCGTTGATTGGAGTATTTTCATAGTAAACATTATGAAAAACTCGATATGGATTGTTAATATGAGTATGTTCTAAAGTTTCAGTGTCAAAGATTGTAAATCCACGAGTATCATTTACATCTGTCCAATAAATCTCATATGGATTTCCTAGGTAGAATATTTTCCCATTGTCCGATCTAGTGTGATAGTGACCAGAGTAGACCCTATCGAACTTCTCAAATAGTTTGCTGTCCAAACCGTGCTCCATGACGATTTGTCGATTAACTCTAAATCCTTGGAGTTCAAGGTGCCCCATCGCACACTTGCAATGTGTCTTTTGAATAAGTTTGATAGTTTCTTTTTCATTTTCTTGATTAATCCAAGGTAGAAGTAAAATATTAAGACCTTCAACGACAATTTCAGTTGCTTTACTATAAGTCTTTACATTTGGATAATTCTTCAAAAGAAGTTCTGGAGAATTAATATTGTTTGTGTTCTTATAGTATGTATCATGATTTCCAATAATCATATGGACATCATATTTTTTAAGAGGTTCAAAGACAACACGCTTTGCCCATTCTAAACTTTGATAATCAATTGACTTACGACTATCAAAAGCATCTCCCATATGAATAACGGTATTAATCCCGTACTGTTCCAGCGTCGGGAAAAACACGTTTTTATAGAATTGCTCAAAATAATCGTGAAAAAATTTAGAACCTTTACGAGCACCGTAATGAGTGTCTGTAATAATTGCAACTTTCATTCAATATCGGAGTTTAATCTGAACATTCTCCTTGATGCTATTATAGTCGGAATAGTTCCCGCCGTCAATCTGGTTATCATCCACGAACACTTCATCGTATCCAGTTTTCTCTAGAATCTTGTTCTTAATCTCCAACTGACGCTTCTCCCTTTGGATTCTTCTCAAAAATGCGTAGTGAATAATTTGAGTAAAGTATGCAAAGGGGTTTGTTGATTTTGCTGGGTCAAAGTTATGAATATACTGAACACAATTTTCAATTCCATCAGAAATCATATCATCAATAAAAATGTAATTGATGAAGTTTGTTTTATAAGATAAATGTGTCGCAATCTTTAAAAAACATTCTCCAAGGTAATTTGGGATTGGTGGTTTTCCTTCCCAATGCTTACCTCTTTCTTGCTTTGGTAGAGTCTTTAAATCTACATCGAACTTTTCTTTATACGAAGCTTCTACACTCTTTCTATAAAGAACCATTGCTTCCAAAAGTTCTTTATTATTGACGTAGTGCTCCGATCTTTTTCTTTTTGTCATTATCGGAGTTGGTTCGGATTGGATTATCTTCACATTTGTAGTAGAAATCATAAAATACTCAAATATATATAAAGTTAATTATATCACCGAACAATAATATTCACAAGACTTGACACAGGTAGTTATTTTGATGTATACTGTGCCTTGTCACCAATGATGAATATCAATTAGCTATTATTATAGAGTTTCTCTAAGAGTTCTTTTGCTTCACTTACACTAGAAATATAACCTTGTTTTCTAGATAGATTTGGTTTACCACTTTTAAAGTTATTGAGTTTTCTAGAAAATTCTTGATGCATCATAATAATATCAATATCACTAGATTCTGACATTGTCAGTACTTGATCCATATCAATAATAAACATATCTTCTCTAGTTGTTTTTAACCAAGGTTCTACCTTATATCCAGAAGATCCTTTTCTAGTAGTTATTTCAGATATTTGAATTGGATTAATGAGAATCAAATAATATCTATCTTCTTCCTCAGATGCCATTACTCTGGCAAATATCTCTTCACTTGTTTTTAATTTAATTGTTGCATAAAAGTCTTCTTCCATCATTTTTTTATATGCTGATTGTGATTATTTCGTAATTAAACTGCTCTTCATTATAGAGTTTTATTCTTTCAATGAAATGGTTTAATGTGTAGTTTTTCTTTGAGTTATAAGTACAATCATCAGAAATATCATAAAGAACTGCTTTCTCTTTATTTGAACCTTTTCTCAATACTCTTCCTATTGATTGTAAATTTCTAATTTTTGATTTGCTAGGTGATGCAAAAACTACATTATGTAAATTTTTGATATTAATTCCTGTAGAAAAAACTCCATAAGAAGCGACTATAATAGCATTATTTTCTCTCTCAGTAATTTCTCTAACTAATTCTCTTTCCTCAGTATTAACTCCACCGTGAACAAAAAATACTTTTTGATTTTCGTTCTTATTGCTATTTATTAAATTGAAAAGTGGTTCTCCGTGTTTTTCAATTCTAGAAAATAAAATTAGTGTATTTCCTTTCAGATCTAAAGCAAGATTCTTAATGAAATTGTTTCTTTTTTCATGTCCTATGATATACTGCATCTCATCTTCAAAAACATTAAATCTTTGAGGTGGATGTTTCAATACAATGCAATTAATATCTAACTTGGAGACATGACCTTGCTTCATTAACTCAACAGTTCTAGTAATTTTATATGAAGGACCAAATACTCCTTCTAATACCCACTTATGAGTTTGAGTTCCATCTAGTGTTCCAGTAAATCCAAATCTATATTTTGCATGATGAAGATTTGACATTATTTTAATCAAAGACTTACTTTTGAAAAGGTGCGCTTCGTCGCCAATCACAACACTAAAATCTTCAAACCAAGTTTTTTCAAGCTTGTAAATTGATTGCCAAGTTGTTATAATGACTTTGGATTTGGTTTCCCTCTCTTTCCCAGCATAAATTTTATGGCAATATGACTCAGCATCCCAACCGTAATCTTGGAAATCCTTGTACATCTGCTCTACCAGAGATGTCGTCGGAACAACTAGAAGAATTTTTTGCCCTTTATCCACATAATATCTTACGAGGGAATAAATCATCAGTGATTTGCCACTGGCAGTGGGGCTTATCAATAGTTTTCGATTATACCTTAACGCACTATATACTCCCTCGATTTGATAAGAACGAGGTTTATGAGTGCAAATAGAATGCATATAATCTTTTACACCTTCCTGTGAAATCTCTTCATTAACTTCAAACGGAAGACCATAAAACTTATTCTCTCTAAATTCGTATGTGTAATTATAAAGTTTTAATTTGTCAATAACCTTATCCAACAGTCCAACATATATCTCTCCAGTGTGGACTGAAAGAAGTCTTATCGTTCCATCCCAGTGACGATTTCTCATCTGAGGCATAAACTTTGCCCCCGGAACTTCGAAAGTAAAATGCACTTGGAGTTCATATAAAATATGAGGTTCACACTCTAACTTGATGTAAACCTCATTCTTTTTATGAATTATTACGTCACTCATAAAAAATAATAATATCTCTTAAGAGTATTTATTACCCCAGTCCAGATTGGAATCTCATATATTCTATAGAGTTTTTAATCTGATAAGTTCTGTTGTGAATCATTTTAAGAATATCTTCAATGTAATTTAGCATTACATCATAGTATTCAACCTTTAAAGATATTTGTGAAAGTTTATCATCTGCACTTAAATATCTTTCCATATCAGATTTGTCTCTGATTTTTTTGGGAAAGGGATCTTCAATATAAACATCAGGATCTGCTTTTCCGGAATAATATTGATGCCTTTCGTGTCTGATATTTCTTTTTTGTTGATCTGCTTTTTTTCTTAGTAAAATTATATTATTGTAAATGTCAAAATACTTAGCGTGTAAAACTGGAGTATTTAAAGATTCTGTATGAAGATTGTCAATATCCATCTTTGAATCTTTTTCCCACATTTCTTGAATAAATTCAAGATTAAAATTCATAAATTCTCTCCTTTCTTATCAACTATATTATACACCATATATTTAAAACTGACTTCTGCTGTCAAGTAATTAATATCATCATCAGTTGCATCAAACTCAAGAGTTGATAATGAGTATGGAAACATTGATTTAAATATTACTTGAAAATTTAAGTTTTGGTTACTATTCAAAATAATTAAAGTTCCATCGGAATATATATTCATTTCCGATTTATTTTGTCTTCTAATATTTACATTTTCTTTTTGCAAATCGTGAATCTGTTTAAGAGATTCTGGAAATCCTAATCCTCTCATCCAGTTTTGAATCTCCATATAATTTGATAGATCTTCATCTACTAAAAATCTTAGAGAGAAATCTCCAAAATCCATTTTATCTCCAGGAACTGGAATATCCTTGAGATAAGTTGGTTGATTAGCAACTCCTAAAGAAATATCTGGAATATTTGCGGAGTTTGCAAAAAATGCAACTTTAGGTGCTCTATTTAAGGTAAATCTAAATCCAACCGGAGCAAGAAAATTCCTATTTTCAATTTGTCCACTAAAAGGAGTTCTTGTCATTTTTTTCTAACTATTTAGACAAAAAAAGAGGGTCCGAAGACCCTCTGGAAGAAAAGTATAAACCTAATGGATCACATGAGGTTCTTAACTTGTACTCTTCTGTAGTATACGTTTGAGTTGGTGGAAAGTGCACCAAGTCCTCTTTGAGTACCCTCAGCGAATGGATTTGCGACCATGCCGTAGCGGGTCTTAAAGCCAATCTTAGGCTGGAAGGTGTTCTCTCCAACGGCACGAACCATCTGGAGGGGAACATATGGGCAATAGAACAGACCAGCGTCATAAGGTGAAGAACCCTTATATCCAACGGTGTAATACTGAGTATTACTTGTGTTTGCTGAATATGGGTCAATGTAAACGCGGAATTTGCCCATCAGAGTACCAGCAAAAGTATTGCCAGTATCATCTACGTTGAGGTTAGCATTGAGTGCTGGGGTGTAATCAAGAACACCAGCCATGCTCAGAGCGGAAGCAACGTCTGCAGAGCAGATGATTACGTTGCCCTTTCCTCTACGAGTTTGCTGAGCAATTGCGTTTGCATCGCGCTCGATTTGGAACAGAAGACCCTTGAACTTCTCAACACTCCAACGACCGTTTGAGTCGATGTCTAGGTCGAATACGCCAGGAGTAGCAACATTGTTTCTAGCACCAGGCTTAGCAACCTTGTAGATAGTTCTGATGACTTCACGGTTGATTTCAGCAAGAATCTCGGTTGAGAGAATATTTGCTAATTCTGCTTCAGCATTCAGACCGTGAATTGCCTTGAGGTCTTGAGCAAGCTCAAGTGAGTACTCAGCTTTCAGAGCGCGTGACTTTGCTTCAACAAGAATCTTCTCGATTGAGAATGACATCTCGTTGAATGCATTTCCATCAGCACCACTACCAAGAGCTTCTGCTTCTCCAGTACCCATTCCTTGACCAGTTACATAGTCAAGTTGGTCTGCAGTTGAAATTGGATTCAGAAGACCAGGATTTCCATTAGCTGCCTGAGGGGAAGTTGTTCCCATACCAACAGCACTGTTGTCTAATCCAGCTTCCAAGCTTCTACCACGATTCTGAGCAGAGAATGTAGTATCTGCTTCGTTGTAGAATGCTTCAGTTGCGGTTGAAGGATCGCGGTCGGTTCCATAGGTGGAACGCATTGCGAAGATGAGTCCAGTAGGACCATTCATTGGTTGAACGCCTGCAACATCATAAGCGATGAGGTTAGGCATTGAGCGTCTGATTAGTGAAATCAGAACGGGGTCGAAACCAGCAACTGGACCTGAAGCGGTAGCGTCGGCACCATAGCCTGCATTACCCAGTCCAGCACCTGGTGAAGCATTGCTTCCAGTGCTGTTTGTTGGTGTTTCGTACAGCATTCCCTGATTCTGGAATGCAGATTGCTCTCTAAGGAACTTTTCTTGGTTTTCGAGCAGGACAGCGGTTACAGCCTTTCTGTGTGAATCCTTGATTGAATCAAGACCTTCGAAGTTTAGAAGGGGTGCCCACTTTTCCTGCAGATGCTCGGATTGGAACATTTGCTTTTACCTTTTGTGGATGTTTACGTTTGATTTAATATTAAATTCAGTTTTTAGCGACAGTTGAAAGTGTTTTCAGATATGAATTCATTACATCTGAATGGAATTCAGTTGCAACATCTACACCTTCTGAAAGTGTCTCAACTCTTGCTTCTTCAGAAACAGTTTTCTTAGGAAAATATGATTCCTTAAGTGTTTCTAACTTTTCACGATATTGTGTCTCACTTTCAAACTCAACACTTTCGGAAAGTGAAGCGAGCTTTTCTTTCTGAGTGACTGCGAGTCCCTCTGAAATCTCATCAAAGATTCTGTCTGCAACCGACTCGGAGAGACGGTTATTCAGAGCAACATTTCTTTCAATTTGCTCGTTGAGTTTTGTCTCCATTTCATCAAGTTTATCTACCATGCTCTCTAATACATCATATTTTTCTTCAGGGATTTGTACATAATGTTCTTCAAAAAGATTCTTCATGCCAGAAAGGAATGACTCTGTGAGTTCTTCCTTAAGACCTGCCTGAACGGCAAGTTCATTTTGAGCGATCCATTCATCAGCAACATACTCAAGATATGCATCAACTCTTTCCTGGAGTTCGCTCTTGATTTCCTCTACTGATTCGAGTACCTTCTGTTCAAATTGAACTTCATACTCTTCATCGAGAGCTTCTTTGATTTGAGCAACTTTTGATCTTAGAGCTGCTTCAAATACAATCTTTGATTTTTCCTGATATTCTTCGGAGAGTCCTTCTTCTTCATTTACTTGATGAAGAGCTTGGAGATCTTCTTCAATATCGAATGTCTCTTCAGCTTCAAACTCTTCTTTCTGATCCTTCTTTCTAGGATCATTTGCTTCACCTCTTTCATAATCTGCCTTGGTATAAGGTCTGAAATCATCTCTTCCACCACGACTGGTGTCACTAGCACCATAACGCTGCTTTCTTCTCTTTGCTGCTCTTTCTCTCATCGCAGCAATAGAATCTGCTTCCACAACTTCTTCAGATTCTTCAACAGTTTCTTCTTCTGTTACTTCCTCTTCGGAAATTACTTCATCATCTTCCAATTCAGTCTCTTCATAAGACATTTTTGCATTATCGCCAGACTTCATTGCTTCTGCTGCTTTTGCTTTTGCATTTACAGCATCTTTAACAGTTTTGAGGGTAGCTGCGGGATCTTTGATCTTTGCAGAGTCATCATCATTCTTATAGTTATCTGGAGTAGGTCCGCCTAGATCTTCCCAGTTACCTGTTTGACCAGGAGTTGAAACTCCAGATGCATCAGCATCTGCAGAACCAGCTGGTTTTGCATTAGCATTTACAGCGGTTCTGGATTGCTTAGTGCCTACTTCCATTTCTTGTAAATCTCCACGAGACATTTGAACTCTCCGTTTTACCTGTACTTAAATCTATATTTATTTATAAAATGATAAATTCCACTTATCACAGGGAATTTAGGAAATTTTGGAACAATTCAACTTTATGTTCATCCAAATTTCTTTGAGATGAAAATGTATTAATTTGATCCATAGTTTGTTGTGCATATTTTTCACGAAGAATTCCTCCTTCCCATACCCACTCTTTTCCTTCCATAATTCCCTGAACAAAAGCGTCAGGTGCGGAAGGATCGGCAACTATATCAGCAGCAGTTGCTAACATAAAATCTTCACCGACTTCTTTATAACCTTTGTTATTTTCTCTTAGCGAACCAATACCACGAGAAGAAACTCCTAAAGAAACTCCATCAGATAAAAGTGCTTCTGCAATCTTACCCATTGGAGTTGAAAGGATTTGTGCTTTTCCAACCCAATTATTTCCTTTCTGCTCAAGAGCAACAATTTTGTGAGAAACTCTATCCAGATTTACGGTTGGACCATCTGGGTGACCAAGTTCTCCAAGTGCTCTTCCTTTTTTAACATAACTTTCATTATATCTATTAACTTCCTTTTGCATAATAGAAAAAGGATACATCCTACCATTGCGATTTACACACTCGCTCTGTAGGAAAATTCCTTCGATAAAAAGATTTTTCTTACCGTTTTTTTCTTCGGTAAGAACCTGTACTTTTTCTATTTCTTCTCTAATTAGTTTCATTGGATTTATTGGTTCGTTATTTATATTTATTATGTGTATATCGCAACATTATTTTCATCGTGTCTTTGATATACTCCAACAGAGACAGCAGTATTTATTCCAGTTACAGGATCGTATCTATATCTCTGATATGATGCTGGAGTTCTAGTTCCTATGCCTGCTGGACTGTTATAATCATAAGCAATATAATCAGCATTCCAATCTTCATAGGTTACAGTTGACCACCCCTCCGTCGAACCAAAAGCAACTACCGTTGTAAATCCTGGTTGTGATACAACAGGATTATTATTTTCGTCGTGACGAATATATGGCATTTTACTCTTATGATTCAGTTTCGTCGCTGAAGAGAGTGGATGCGACTTGAGGTCTTAGTGAATCCACTCTTTCAGATGCCTTTGTAAACAAAATCTCTTTGATTTTGTCACTAATTTCCGATGCTGATTCATCGGAAACAATCATATCTACAAGATTATCCATTGTTAATAATTAAATTACAATAATGCTATTTATATCTCTCCACCCTTTGGAGGTTCAACAACTGCTGAATTTTCTTCCGGATCTGTGATTGGAGCACCTAAGTCCATTCCCATTCCAGGGTCTTCTCCCATTTCTTCTGGTGGTGGAGCATTAGGATCTGGAATAATTCCATTCTCAATTTCATATTCAATCTGCTTATCTTGATCAATAATTTCCTGATCTGTTTGACGAAGAATCTTACGTCTTACAAAATCTTGAGAATAATACTTTCCAATGTATGGTTCTGCAGTTGCTACAAGATTAAGTCTATCTGTAATAAGTTCTGCTTCTTTAAGTTCTGAGAAATGATTGTCATATAAGAAGTCATATTGAATATGTTCTTGCATTTTCTCCCAGTCTTCTGGGGTAATAATATTTTTAAGAATAAGTTGAGTCTTCAAAATGTCATTAAATATATTTGAAAATCTCATTCTTAATCGACCAACAAACTTAGTGAACTTAAGTTCGTCTCTCAGGATTTCAGAAGAACGGCCAAGATTAAATCCACCTTCTCCTTCCATTCTTGTCGGTGGAACATTTAGTGAGCGATATAGTTTCTTTTTGAAATAGTCTACATCTGTTAACTCCCCGAGATTTTGACCGCCGGGAAGTGTTGAGATTTCAGTTCCTCTACCACCTTCTCTTCTTGGAAGCCAGAAATCTTCAAGCATACTCATATACTTTTTGTCATCTCGGATTTCTCCAGTATTAGCATCATATACAAGTTTGTTACGATAACGCATCATAACATCACGAAGATATTGTTCTGCCTTTACCTTTGGAAGATTGCCAACATCAATGTAGAAAATTCTACGTTCTGGTGCTCTTGACAATCTGTAAATGACCAAAGAGTCTTCAATCATTCTGAGTTGATTGAGTGACTTGATTGCTTTATTCAGATATGAAAGGCAAATTCCTTTATTTCTATCAATTAATCCTGATGTGCAATATGTAATTGAATCTTTTGCAAATTTGATATTGCCATCTGTAAAAGATGTATTTGATAAAGTACTTGAGCTCTTATTATTTCCTTTTGGATTGTAAATAAAATACTCTTCTATTTGAGGAAACGCTAAATTTATATTATTGTTTGATCCGATAAAATTATTTTTATCCTTCTTTTGATGCCTTACATATCTTATTTTGAGGGAATCAATATATCTTAACTCTTGAATTCCTTCTGTCGGATTCTTTAGATCAATTACTTTATGATAATAAAGTCTACCATCAATATACCAATTTCTATAAATCTCGTGACACTTCTTGTTGAAGTCTAATAGTTGTAGAATATATTTAAACTCTTCTCTAATTCTTTTTTTGAGACCTTCACTAGCATTTAAATTTGACAACTCTATTTGGACTGGAGAATCATCAGAATCAGAAACGATTGCTTCATTAACAATATCTTCGATAGCACTATCCACTTCTGGATGAAGTGCCATCTCTCTATATTTTCTAATTAGTTCTGATTCAGTCCTATAGACACCTTCAATATCTATAGTCGTACCAAAAAAACCAGAACTCAAATAATGGTCAACCCCGTCCTCACTATTAGTGGGAACGGGGGATAATGTTGTTTTTGATTCTGGTTTATTACTATCTTCGATAGAAAAACCAAAAAGTTTTGCCATAATTAAATTCTAAAGATTTTATCTTTACTATTTATCACTCAATAAGATCGCCAGTTTGATCTCCAACTGCTCCAGCAGTCCAGTACTGAACCTGGAATTCAACAGTGTACTCCTCAATAGTATCTGAACTTTCGTATGAAAGGTCAATTGCTGATACATTAGTTGGGAAAATATCAATAAATTGATATGTTCTCAGTGGAACAACACCACCACCAGCAACTACATCTACTGATGGATCATTATTTTCAGAGAATCTTCCTTGAGAAGCACCTCTTCCAAGTTGACTTACATTGGCATTTACCATGTAAGCTGCTGGGTTGGTTGCGCCAGTATTGTTATCAAGTTTGCTCATCAAGTTCATCCATCTTTCGAATGCACTTCTTAAGATGAAATCTTCATCGTTGATAACGGTAACTGTCCAAGTATCAAATGTTCTGTCTCCAGCAACCTTGAAGATTCTTCCTCTAAAAGGAACTTCAATTGGTGCCATATTTGAAGCAGGCAGAGCTGCTGCCTTACACATAAAGTTGAATTCAATATCGTCCCAACCACCAACAGGGAAGTTGGGAATACTTACTTCAAATAGATTGGGTCTTGCACCGCCCCCTGAGAGGGCGGCTTTAAATCCTGTAATAGTTCTGTACGTAGCCATTTTTGAGTCCTCCTTCTGTAATTAATTTATCTAATCAAGCTCTGCCAGCAACTTCTTCAAAACTTACACCTGTGCGTGTTGCAACAAAGGTGAGAGTTACATAGTTAATAGACTTGGTTGGCTTCAGATAAATGTCTGCTCTAAACTCGTTATTATCGATAACATCAGGAGTATTATTTGATGCATCACAAACTACGAGGAAGTCAAAGATACCTCTCTTAGCTTGGACGTCACGAAGATATGGTTCAACAATGTTAACAAAGTTTGCCCTTGTTAATTCATCGTTGAGTTCGAACAGTTGTGCTTGTGCACTTCTCTCAATTGCTTGCTCAACAGTAAGGAACAAGCGACGAACGTTGATTCTATCAAACGCCGATGCATAACCCAATGCAGTCTTATCACCAAAGAGTAGAATTCCTACACCAGGTTGGTTAATGATTGCATTAACTCTTTGTGGATACAGGCGATCTCTTTGTGCCTTACTTGGATTGTATGCAAGTTTAACTGCATTATTCAAAATTCCTCTCTGCTGTCCAGCAGGTGAGAACCAAGGATATGAATTGATTCCTGTTCTAACCATCAATCCAGCAACATCTGGATTACAAGGGAGATAGCGGAATCTATTGTTGAATCTATCATAAGTATACTTATATCCACTATCAAATACTGCATATGAAGAAGAAGCTAGTGAACTATTAACACCGCTGAAGAATTCAATAATATTTTCTGTTTGAGTATCTGTATTTGTTTGATCAACAACACCTTGTCTATGTGGAGAAATAACAGCAATACAATCCTTTCTCTGATTTGCAATAGAAATCAGTTGAGCTGCCTTTGCTTGTGATTGATAAATATCATCACCACCACTAGGTCCTTGAATTAAGAAGTCAACTGCAATTTCATCTCTGTTTGAGAATAAGTTGTATGCAGTAATAACTGAACTTAATTCTGCCTTCATTCCACCGGAAGTGCTATAATCAACACCACCACCTAATGTATAAAGTTGGTTTCCGATTGCACTAAATTCTCTATCCTGCGCTTCAAGGTTCCAGAGACCTTGAGCACTTGTATTTACAGTAAATCCTGAAGAGAAAGCAGTTTGATAAACTACAGCATCATTTCCCTCATCTGAAGGATTGTCACCAACATAAAGGTTTGGTGAGAATTGTCCAACATAATTCTTCCAGAAAATCTTTCTTGGAGAATTTACAGCACTTACTGCATCAGTTGCTTTAGAAAGACCGATGTGCTTCTCAAGAAGATTGCCTTTAACACCAGTCACTGATCCCAGATCATCGAAAACTACGATGTGAATTTCATCACTCTTACCAGATCTATCTGCAGCATACTGTGTTGTTCCTGGTTTTGGTGCCAGTGACTTCCAGAAAACGTCTCCGCCATTTGTTAGTGTGATCTTTTGCTGCTCGTACCAATCAACAACACCACCTGCTGGAATTGTTGTGGTTGCAACAGAAACTCCAGAGTTATTAACATATGAAATAGAATTAGTTGCAAGGAATGCATTTCCTGGAGTTCCTTCTGCATATGAAACTGCAGTTTCTGTTCCAGTAGAACTTACACGAGAAAGAATCTTAACATCAACAGATCCTTCCGAAACTCCAGTAACAATTGCTTTCAGGTATCCACTGAAAGATGAAGTTGCTCCAGCACCAACCGTTGTGATATTGGATAATGGTGCAGTTACTGCATATCCTACTTGAACATTTCCTGATGCAACAGTTGTTCCAAAATCTAAAACAACTGATGTTGCTGCAGTATTAGTTGTTGCCTGAGATAGTGTAACAACTCCTGTACCAACTCCAACAACAGTTGTTCCTGATGCAATAGAGTCTCCAACAACTTCTTGTCCAACAACAATGTTTGCTGTAGAAACACCAATAGTTGTTGCAGCTCCAGTTGCAATTGTTACATTAAGATCATCTGCACCAATAGCTGGTGTAAAAGTAAATGTTCCTGTGCTAATTCCGCTGATTGTTTGGTCTGCTTTATCGTCGATTAAAGCAACCTTAAGACCATTTGCCCAACTACCTGGATTTTTTGCTGCGAAAATATAAGATGCAGCATCATCAGCATGATTTAATTCATAGTCATCAAAGTTTTTGATCTTAAGACCAGCAGTGCTTCCTGTTCCTACTGTTAGAACATTTGCGTTTGCCAAATTTGTTCCATCTGCTCTTGCAACCTTAAGAACTCCTCCATATGAGAGGAAAGAAGATGCACTCATCCAGTACTCATACTGTGCATCTGTGGAAAGAGGCTTACCAAAGACATTGATTAGGTCTTGCTCTGTGGTAATATCAATTGGTTCCTCAACTGGGCCAAGTGGGAAAGGTCCCGCAATAGCACCAATGTTATCTAATACATTATCAGCTCTTCCTACTGTTAGGTCAACCTCCCTGATTATTACACCGGGAGATAATTGAGGAGTCGCCATTTAATTTTCTCCTGAATCTCAGTTTATCTAAAAAATATTTAGGAAAAATAAGATTTTCAGTGGGGAAACAATCCATGAACAAAATATTACCAATCGGGATATTCCCAACTATTATTTAATTTTTTTCTATTCCTCAAAATTCTTTTTATAGTACACTCTTTACACTCATAAGAATATGAAGAAGGAATCAATCCTCTATCTTTTCTAGTTCTATAAAAATTTGCAAGTAAGTTTTTAATTTTACCACAAGATCTACACTTTCTATCATTTAATAATAAATGCCCTAATTTTATTTGACCATCAAAATCACTATCTATTTCCATTACCGATAGTCCCACATATAGGACATATCTCCATATTCGTCAGTAAACCACCTGTCACCATTATTGTCGACAAATGAACCTTCATCATTGATTCCGTCACTTACAAACCCAAATGGTGCCATATCCTGCTCTATTTGGTTTCTTTGTTCTTCATATAATCTTTTTCTAATATCTTGATCCGTCAATTCTTTAAAATAATCCTGTGCAACTAACCAAGCATATATGACTAGACACATTGCAAGATCATCATTGCATCCATCTTCCGCTTCAAAAGAATTATGTTTTGAAACAAAAGTTGTTAGTTCCGATATAATTTCGTAATCATTAAATATAAGTTTATCTTCTTCTACAATTGTTTTTAGATTAAGTGCTCCAACCTTTTTAACAGTTTTAGACATTTTAACTCCCATTTGAGTTTTCTTTCCAGAGAATCCTTGTCCAACAACCTGCCCCGCTCTACCTCTCATAGAGCACATTAAAATATTTTGATACTCAAGATCATAATGAAGAAGTGATGCTACTTGATCTCCAATATCATTTACTTCACAAAGAATATATGCATCATTGTAATTTTTGGCAACTTCGTATATAATGTTAGGATACATCATAGGTTTTATTTCATTGTTCCTATATTTTGCAACAACCCTATGAGGAAACTCTGTAATATCAAATATAACAAAAGCAGAGTAATCTTCACTCACTCCTCTTGCAACGTCAACAGTAATTAAATAATCGTGCTTTTCTTTTACGTTCTCATAAATATCCAATCCGGCATTTCTAACTATAGGATTTTCGTAAATAAAAGTTTTTAACTTTGATGGTGCAATCAAAGTATCTACAGATCCTAAAAACTCACACTCAAACTCAACTTTAAATTGTGCCTCTGAAGTATTTGCAATAGTTTGTGCTTTCCAAGCAGAATCTCTGCCAGGAACCTCAGACCAATGAACATCTGTAGGAATATATTCATTCTTTCCCTTCTCAGCATCATTCCAATACCTATAAAAATGGTTCATACCGTGAGGGGTAGAAACCATTATGACTTTTGTGCTTTTACCAGAAGTAATAGTAGGATAAACAGATGCAAAGAAGGAATCTGCGATATGGTTCGGAACGAAAGCGAACTCATCGAGAAAGAGGATATTGAATGACATGCCTCGGACAGCACTTGCAGACGTAGAAGCAGCCAGTATCTTTGATCCATTTTCTAACTCGATAGAACCTTTATTCCAAGATATTATACCCTGCTGCATCCATTTAGGTAAGTTTTCATAAGCAGTTGCAAGTCTTTGTAACAATTCTCTTGCAGTTGCTGCCTTGTTTGCTAGAATGCCAATATTTACACTATCATTAAAAATGAGATAGTGTAGAAGATATGATACAACAGTAGTTGATTTGCCGGTCTGTCGTGGCATTTTGCAAATATTAAATCTATTTTCATGAAATCTATTAATTAGTTTTTCTTGAAAGTCGTAAGGTTTAAATTGAGTCAAACCTTCATCAAGAGAAACAATTTTGATATAATTATTTGCAAAATAAACAGGGTCTTTCTTACAATTAATAAATTCTAAGACTTGCTCCTGAGAAAACTCAATAGTGGTATTTGCCTTTTTTAATAAAGGATTGCCAAGGTATACGTCACTCATTGTCCACAATTAATAAATCGAACATTGAAGAAACTGCTGCATTACTTCCGGTATAAGTTCTCACTTCAAGGTCGGTTTTTTCTGTAAAGTAAAGTGGAATACTAAAAGTAGTATGCATGTTACTATTATATAGATTTAATTCACTGCAAAGTCTAAATACTCCACCATCAGGTTTTTTCTGAAATAATCTAACAGTGTTTTCTTGGTTTTTGTTCATTGTTGCAGCAAATGATCTCAAATATCCACTCTTTCCTGCAGGAATGGTGTAAAAAGCAACTTGAGATTGTCCCATTCCTGCAGCAATCTGACAAGTAACACCTACGCTATGAGTAAAGTTAATATTACCTACATTATTGTTATCATTATTTCCAGTGAGAACATATGCCCTATGAGTTCTTAAAAATTCTACAGTTCCAGCAACACCAACAGTTCCGTTTAAAGTAAAATCTTCTTCTACTTCATTATAATTTGCATCAAGACCTTCAAGTCTAACTGTAAGTGCTCCTGTTTGTCCTGGAGCATCTTGGCTCGAAGATGAGATTGCAGTTATTATTCCTGCCGAAGAAGGAAATGTATATGCACCACCAAAAGACCATACGGTATCATAAATTGCCGATGTAGTAACGACTGCTCCAAACTTGTGTACATTTGCTAATTGAGTAGTAATTCCAGCAGCGATATTTAAATCAAATTGAGTATCTCCACCACAAGCTCCAATGTTTCCATATTTGTCCGCACACATATGAACTTCAAATAAAGTTCTTCCATCATTTAAATAATCTTGTATATTTTTATTCCACTGTGCCATTTATCAATCAATCCATTCTAATTTTGATGGGTGGTATCTTTTCGCATTTTTAATATTAAAATTCTTTTCCTCTACCGGATAAATTTGATGAACCACAGATCCTGGGTATTCTCCTTGGAGTTGCTCTCCAAGTTCTTGCTTTGATGGTAAACCAGACTTAGTTACCATTTCAAGTCTATATAAATTTCCTTGCCACATTACATCTGCAACATAACTTTCTCCAACCTGTTGCTGTTCTGGTTGAGAGTTGATGTAAAGATTTCCGTTAAAGTCTCCAGAAATAGTTACTGATTCTGATAAGAACTGCTTAAAACTTTTCATCTTGTTTACCATTTTACTTTGTTTGCCCAATATGCTGCAGACATTTTGCCTTGAGCAATATTCTTTGCATGGCGATCTTTGAATGCTTTTCTACGAGCCGCATATCCTTCAGATTCTCCTTCTTTCTTAGGTGAACCTTTTACACCTCTTTGACCAAAACGAATAATCTTTTCCTCACCTCCACTACATGCCTTTACTACGTGCGACTTTCCCGTGAGAGAATCTCCAACTGCTTGTGCTTTTGGTTTGTTGCACTTCATTTTATCTTTATCAACCTTTGCCTCTTCTACTTGAAGAAGTGGTTGACCAGGCTCATAATCTCTTACATTAAAATAAGTAAGTCTAGAATCTGGATATACCTTTCTTACCTGATCTTGAACTTCTTG
>Ga0213867_1000488_pt1 | contig 17792 bp, 22 predicted proteins | sample PICome_12_FD_160120 | JGI IMG/M metagenome (GOLD analysis project Ga0213867, IMG submission 160120) | Coastal seawater microbial communities near Pivers Island, North Carolina, United States - PICO540 | ecosystem: Environmental > Aquatic > Marine > Coastal | place: USA: North Carolina... | reverse complement strand
GTATCAAATTAACTTTTTTATTATTGACATGCCTAGTGAATTTCTTTTTGTGGAAAAATATCGTCCTCAAGTAATTGAGGACTGTATTCTTCCTGATGAAACTAAAAAAACATTTAAGGAGTTTGTAGAAAAGGGGGAGATTCCAAATCTTCTTCTTGCTGGTCCTCCTGGTATTGGTAAAACTACTATCGCTAAAGCGTTGTGTAATGAATTGGGTGCAGATTATTATATTATTAATGGATCTGATGAAGGGCGTTTCTTAGATACTGTACGGAACCAAGCAAAAAACTTTGCTTCTACTGTTTCACTTATTGGATCATCTAAACATAAGGTCATTATCATTGACGAGGCAGATAATACAGGAAACGACGTACAACTCTTGTTACGGGCAAATATTGAGTCATTTTATAACAATTGTCGATTTATTTTTACCTGTAATTATAAGAACAAAATTATTGAACCACTTCACTCCCGTTGTGCAGTAATTGATTTCACAATTAAGGGAAAACAGCGTGTACAACTTGCAGCAAATTTTTTCAAAAGATTACAATTCATTCTTGAGCAAGAAAAAATTGAATATGATCAGAAAGTAGTTGTAGAACTCGTATCTAAACATTTTCCCGACTTTAGACGTGTTCTAAATGAAATCCAACGATATTCTACTGGAGGAAAAATTGATGTAGGTATTCTTTCTTCCATTTCAGATGTTCCTTTAAATGATTTAGTAAAAAATCTTAAAGAGAAAAATTTTACGGAAGTTCGTAAATGGGTAGTATCTAATTTAGATAATGATGCGTCTAGTTTACTTAGGAAAATTTACGATGCATGTTATGAATACATTTTGCCAAGATCTATTCCTGCGGCAGTTCTTATCATAGCAAAATATCAATATCAAGGTGCTTTTGTTGCAGACCAGGAAATAAATCTTTTAGCAGCATTAACAGAAATTATGTGTGAGTGTGAATTCAAATGATTAAAACAATTGTAAATCCATATACTAATTTATATTTTAAACTAAAACAACATATTAATAGTTCTGATTTTCCTTGGTACTATAATAAAGACTCCACAATTAATAGTGGACTAGATAACTTTCAGAAGTATGAAAATATTCCTTTTTATAGTCATAGGTTTATAAGTAGACCTAGAATGGATAAATCTAGCGAATCCAAATATTTGTTCCCAGAAGTTAATTCAAATTTAACAGAATTGTATTATCCATTATTGGAGCAAATATTTGAAATTAATAATATACATGTTGGTTGTTTGCTAAGATTTAATGCTAATTGTGTTCACCCATTAAAAACAAAAAATACAACAGTCCCTCATGTTGATCATAATTTTGATCATAAAAATTTAATAGTATATTTAACAGATGCTGGAGGAGACACTATTTTGTATGATGATAAATTAAACGTAATTCATAAACATTCTCCAAAGGAAGATGATATTGTAATTTTCGAGGGAATACATTCCATAAGACCTCCAGAAAACAATAGGAGAATTGTTTTAGTTGCAACTTATATTGAATTATAGTAATTTACTTATGGAAATTAAAATTAGAAAGGATTGGAAAGCATATTGTGAGTCATCTTTTAATAGTTTAAAAGCAAACTTGCATAATTGGGGAAAACCAGAGTTTTATAGACCAATTACTAGAATATATTACATTAATGTATTTGATTCTGGATTGTGCAATTTTACAGGACTTATTAGTGAAAATGCATTGCAGAATAAATTGAATAGGATAAAAGTCGTTCACGATCACTGCTTGTCTCCACAATTTATAGGGAGAATGATCTTGGACAACTCTGATGTTTATCTAACAGACTATAAGAAATTCGAGGAACTCTTTTGGACTTCTTGTAGTACAGTTCTCGTTACAGCAGAAGAAAACATTGCTTTGTCCGACTTAACAATTAATGATGGTTATACTTATAAAGTAAAAGTTCCGACACATTTAAAATATAACCATTTGGGAATTAAGTTATTTTTTAGACCAACAAAAAAGGGTAAATGGAAGAACAGTGTTCCTTTAGGTTCAAATATAATCGAAACACCTCAGATTTTAACTGAGTATGAAAAAAAATTTTTAATTTAATTTTTTATTATGTTATCTCCAGACCAAGCAGTATGGGCAGCAGATCAATTTATTGAATATTATTCAAAATTTAGTAGAATTGATGATTATCTAAGGTTTGTGAAAAATAGTAGACTTAACCAATCTTCTGGTAAATTATTTGGTCCAGAAGATGAGATATTTTCAAATTTTGATGTTCATCCAAACGATATGAGTTTTTCTATTCATGTCGTTGATACTTCCTCAAAACCAAAAACAAAATATAATCAAGATTTATATTCTGAAATTTTAAACGATACGGCATCAAATCCTATTGAAGAAGCAATTCCTGGAAGAACCATAAAATGGATAGTTACAGAAGATACAACATCTAAAATAGTTGGTGTTGTTAGATTTGGATCTCCGACTATTAACTCTAAACCAAGGAATGAATATTTTGATGAAGTTCTCCCACTATCAAAAATAAATCATGAGTTTGTTATGGGATTTAATATAGTACCAGTACAACCTTTTGGGTATAATTATTTGGGAGGAAAACTTCTTGCGTTATTATCTTCATCTAATGAATTAAAACGTCAGTTTGATATGAAGTATGGAACTAACTTACAATATTTTGAGACGACTTCTTTATATGGAACAACTAAAGGAGTATCAATGTATGACGGGTTAAAACCTTATATTCGTCATATAGGAGATACTGAAAGTAATTTTTTACCATTATTTCATGATGACTACTTTAGAAAAATGTTTTGGTGGTTCAATAATAATGCAAATAATGGGGAAAGATTAATATCTGCAGATAAATCATCTAAAAAATTGAAGATTCAGACAAAGATGATTTCTATTATTATGAATTCTCTTCAAGATGATCAAAAGAAAATTGAGTTTAAGAATTGCATAGATCGTGCAAAATCATTGACTGAAAAAAAGAGATACTATATATCTAAATTTGGTTATGAAAAAGAAGAAGTAATATCATGGTGGAAAAGAAAGGCATCAAAAAGATATGAAAAATTAAAAAGTGAAAATAAACTTAGAACAGAGTTAGAACTTTGGAAACCTGGTGTAGATATGGAGATAATCAGATGACTATTGAATTGAAAGATTGGTTGAATTCTATTAATACCACAAAAGTAAATTTAATGGATGAAAACCATGATTTAAAAAAAGAATATAATCCATTTATAATCAATAAATGTCTTTCTTCTCATATTGATGCTATTTTATATTCAAATCAAATGAATATGAATCATCATTTGGATAAAGATATGCAATATTGTTTTTATATAAATACACTTAGGAAAAAAAAGAGATTTTCTCCTTGGATCCGAAAAGATAAGATTGATGATCTTGAATATATCAAAAAATATTATGGTTATAGTAATGAAAAGGCTATTCAGGCATTAAAAATTTTATCTGAAGAACAAATAAACTTTATTAAAAAACGATTTGAAATTGGTGGTAACAAATGACTAACACTGTAAACGAACCTCAAGTAAATTGGTCACCTGATATGATGGTGGAGGTTGTTTTAAATGAACCTGATGATTTTCTCAAAGTTAGAGAAACACTAACAAGAATTGGTGTTGCTTCACGAAAACAGAAGAAACTTTATCAGAGTGCTCACATTCTACACAAACAAGGTAGATATTATATAACTCATTTTAAAGAACTTTTTGCCCTTGATGGCAAACATGCAAATCTAACAGTTAATGATATTCAAAGGAGAAATAGAATTATACATTTAATTTCTGATTGGGGATTGGTATCGATTGTTGATCATAATAAAGTAGTTGATGTTGCTCCTTTAAATCAAATTAAAGTTATTTCTTACAAAGAAAAAAATGAATGGATTCTAGAACAAAAATATAATATTGGTAAAAAAACCAGGGTAAAGGAAACCGAATAATTTTTGTTGGGGTTTCAACACCCCATTTTTTTTATTTTATTGTATAATTAGTAATGGATGCCATTATGGATCCAAATTTACAAACTCGCTTTTAAAGGAGAAAAAATGACTAGTATTAAACGTTATACTGCAGAAGATCTTCCCACTCTAATGGATAGAATCAATCATTATAGTATTGGGATGGACGAATATTTTGATCGTCTATTTAGTCTTCATGAAACTACTTCAAATTACCCTCCATATAATCTTGTTCAAGTTAGTAATGTAGAATCGAGACTTGAACTTGCACTTGCAGGATTTAAAAAGAAAGAAGTTTATGTCTATACCCAAGATGGAAAACTTTTTGTTGAGGGGCAAAAGGCAGATAAAGAAACTGATACCAACTACGTCCATAAAGGATTGGCACAACGATCTTTCAATAGATCATGGACACTTGCAGATGATACAGAAGTCTCAGATGTATCCTTTGAAGATGGACTCCTCACTATCTACATAAGGAAGATTGTTCCAGAACATCATAAGCGTAAAGATTACTTATAAATATAATTGAATATAGTCGGCGCTTCTGGGGCAAACTGGCAAAAACCAGTTGACGCCCCACTTTTTTTATGCTAAACTTAGACAGATGGGAATTTTAAATGATTAAAATTTTAAAAATATCTACGGGAGAAATTTTAATAAGCGAAATAAAAGAAATACAGTCTCAGTTGGGAGAACCAGACTGTATGTTAATAAAACCATTTTTAATCAAAAAAGATTTTACACTAGAATCATGGATGGGATATTTTTCATCTGAGGATAATTTTATGATACATTCTGACAAGATTGTAACTATTTGCGATCCTAAAAGCACTATTCTTGAAAAGTACGAAAGTCTTACAAAATGAAGTTTTATACTAACATCCAAATGGTCGGAAACAAGTTTCTTGTCCGTGGATATCATGATGGTCAACATGTAATGTTTAAGGAAGAATACTTTCCAACATTATATGTGAATTCAAATAAAAAAACAAAATATAAAACTCTTGATGGAAAGTATGTAGAAGAAATAAAACCAGGTACAGTAAAAGATTGTAGGGAGTTTTATAAAAAATATGAAGATGTTGATGGATTTGAAGTATATGGTAATGAGAGATTTATTTACCAATATATCTCGGACAAATACCCAGAAGATGAAATTAAGTTTGATATCTCAAAAATTAAATTAGTAACTCTTGATATTGAAGTCGCTTCAGAAAATGGGTTTCCAGATCCTAAAAACTGTGATGAAGAAATTCTTCTAATAACTATTCAAGACTATACAACTAAAGAAATAACTACATGGGGGTCAAAACCATTTAATAATAAACAAAAAAATGTTAATTATATTTTGTGTAACTCTGAGTATGATCTGTTAAATTCTTTTATTGCGTATTGGGAAAATAATACTCCAGAAGTAATTACTGGGTGGAATATTCAGTTTTATGATGTCCCATATATTTGTGGACGACTTGATAAAATTTTTGGAAAAAAAAGAATGAAACGGTTTTCTCCATGGGGACTTATTACTGAGAGGGAAGTATTTGTAAATAATAATCAACAAATAACTTTTGATGTTGGTGGAATTACTCAGTTAGATTATTTGGATCTTTACAAAAAATTTACGTATACTGCCCAAGAATCATATCGTTTAGATCATATTGCTAATGTTGAGTTGGGTCAGAAAAAACTAGATCACTCCGAGTTCGAAACCTTTCAAGATTTTTATAAAAAAGGTTGGCAAAAATTTGTCGAATATAATATTATTGACGTAGAACTTGTTGACCGTCTTGAAGATAAAATGAAGTTGATTGAATTGGCAATCACTATGGCTTATGACGCTAAGGTTAACTATGCCGACATTTTTTCTCAGGTCAGAATGTGGGATACGATTATATATAATTATCTTAAGAAAAAAAATATTGTTATACCACCAAAAAAATCAACAAGTAAAAGTGAGAAATTTGGTGGAGCATACGTAAAGGAACCTATTCCTGGAGTATATGAATGGGTTGTTAGTTTTGACCTTAATTCTCTATACCCCCATCTTATTATGCAATATTCAGTTTCACCAGAAACACTTGTTGAAAAGCACGAACTTAATAATCGTATTGCAGAATTGGAGAAAATGTTGTAGAATATCCACATCTTATAAATAATAATGTGCGGATACAATAAAACAAATGCAACCAAAATTCAACATAACTAAAGAACAACTACATCAACTTTATATTCTTGAAAACAAAAGTCGTAAAGAGTGTGCTGATTTTTTTGGATGCTCCGACCCTCTTATTAAGCAGAAAATACGAAAGTATGGACTCCAAAAACCTAAACATTTGGAGAATAAAAATAAAGAGAGAAAGGAAACTCTTTACTGTCAAAATTGCGGTTCTCCATTTATTGTAAGCAGATTTAGAGCAACAAGTGAGAAATGGAAACTTCAATTTTGTTCTCATTCTTGTTCTTCTAAATTTAGATATTTGGGTAAAGAGCATAAGAGGGCAGTTTTAAACTCTATTGCTGCTCGCAGAAGATGTAGGATAAGAGATGCTTTTGATGAAACTGCAAATCAACAAAAAATAAATAAGATTTATTGTGAAGCAAAACGATTAACAGAAGAAACTGGTATTCCTCACGAAGTGGACCACATAATTCCAATTTCAAAAGGAGGAAAGCATCACGAAGACAACTTGCAGATTATTACTATGAGTGAAAACCGCAAAAAGCATACTAAAATTATGGAGAATTGAAATGTGGAAAGATGTTCGTAAAATGTCCCGTGAGGAAATTGTAGAAGAACTTGAGGCACTTAAACAGGTAAGAGAACTTTCCGTAAAGGTGAATGTAGATAAACTTATCAAACAAGAGTTGGATTTGGAACCTTTGCAAAAGGTAAATCTCACTATGACTGCGAATGGAGCACTCTATCATAGGGTGAAAGGTATGCTGCCAGAACTGATGGAGAAGATTTATAAGGATCGCACCATCTACAAGAAGAAGATGCTTATTGCAAAACAAGATTATGAAAAAACTCCGACTAAGGCATTGGAGAAAGAGATTGCACGATGCAATAACATTCAGATGGCCCGCAAGATCCAACTCAATTCTGCATTTGGCGCTTGTGGCAATCAGTACTTTAGGTATTACAAACTAGATATTGCCGAAGCCATTACATATTCTGGTCAAGTCTCAATTAGATGGATTATGAATAAGATGAACTCTTATTTAAATAGCATTTTAAAAACCAATGACATTGATTATGTAATTGCATCAGATACTGATTCTCTTTATATTAATATGGGTCCTTTGGTTGATGTTATATTTGATGGAAAAGAAAAAAGTCCAGAAAAGATTGTTGATTTTTTAGATAAAATTTGTAAAGAAAAAATTGAAAAATATATTGAGTCTTCTTATCAGGAGTTGGCAAAGTATGTCAATGCTTATGATCAGAAGATGGTCATGAAAAGAGAGTGTATTTCTGAACGTGGGATTTGGACTGCAAAAAAGAGATATATTCTAAGTGTGTGGGATAGTGAAGGGGTTAGATACAAAGAAACCAAATTAAAAATTAAAGGAATTGAAGCAATTAAATCGTCAACTCCATCTTCATGTAGAAAAATGCTTAAGGAAGCATTTAAAATTTTAATGGACGGGTCTGAAGATGATGTTATAAAATATATTGATAGTTGTAGAAGTTCATTTTCAAAACTTCCACCAGAAGAAATTTCTTTCCCAAGATCTGTTTCTAATGTTGTAAAACATCAATCATACAATTCAATTTATAATAAAGGAACTCCAATTCATGCCAGAGGTGCATTATTGTTTAATCATTATATTAAACTTAATAAACTTACAGGAAAATATTCTTTAATTAAAAATGGTGAAAAACTTAAATTTTGTTATTTAAAAAAACCAAATCCAATATATGAAAATGTTATTTCTTTCATTCAAGAGTTTCCCAAAGAACTTGGGTTGAAACAATATATTGATTACGATACTCAGTTTGAAAAGGGATTCTTGGAACCATTAAAAATTATTTTGAATGCTATTGGTTGGTCATCTGAAAAAAAATCAACACTTGATTCATTTTTCATTTGATAGTATTATGGAAGTTCCAATAACTGAAAAAGAATTGGATAAAATTATAGAGATCCTTAAAAATACAAATGAAAAGGATCTCTACTCTAAACTTTGGTCGTTTAAATTTAACCAGAAACAAAAAAATGGATTTTTTAAAAGAAATTGTAAAAGAGATTGGAGATGACTACACCCAACTCGCATCAGACATCGACGACACCGAAACCTTTGTGGACACGGGTTCTTACATCTTTAATTCACTGGTCTCAGGTAGCATATTTGGTGGTGTTTCTGGGAATAAGATTACTGCCATTGCTGGTGAGTCTTCTACTGGGAAGACTTTCTTTAGTCTCGCTGTGGTTAAGAATTTTTTGGATAGTAATCCTGACGGTTACTGTTTGTACTTTGACACTGAGGCAGCAGTTAACAAATCTCTTCTTGCAAGTCGTGGCATTGACTTAGAGCGATTGGTTGTTATTAATGTTGTTACGATTGAACAGTTTAGACAGAAAGCATTACAGGCAGTAGACATATACTTAAAAAAACCTGTAGAGGATCGCAAACCCTGTATGTTTGTGCTAGACTCTTTAGGTATGCTTTCCACAGAGAAAGAGATTCGTGATGCTTTAGATGATAAGCAAGTCAGGGACATGACCAAATCTCAACTTGTCAAAGGAGCATTCCGTATGCTTACTCTGAAACTGGGACAAGCAAACATTCCACTTTTAGTAACAAACCACACTTACGATGTTATCGGATGTGCTCTTAAAGGAACCAAGATTAAAACTCCAAATGGAAATATTGATATTTCAGAAATTGAAGTTGGAGATTATGTGAATACTATGGTCGGACCCAAAAAAGTCATCAATACTTATAGATATTCGTTTGATGAATATTATGAAGTTGAACTTGAAAATGGGTCGATTTATAAATTAACAGGAGAGCATAAATTAATGACTCAAGAGGGTGAGTGGAAAAAAGTTTCTGAATTAACAGAAGAAGATATTATTATTAATATTGGAAATTAGTACATTTCTTAGTTTGGAATAATTTATATTTGTTTTTTTAGATGCTTCTCTAATTGAATTATAAACTATTCCATCTACAGATACTTTTTTAGATCTTGGGTCTGATAAAGTTTTTTTAATTTTATATTCTTCTGAAGTTACAGAGTTCTTCCACTCTTGAGATTTTTTTCTACCTTCTGCCATTAATTGAGATATATTATTTTCATAATATCTTCTTCTAGCATCATCTGAATTAACAATAACTTTTTTTCTACCTTCTTTATATGCTAATTTTAGTGAGTTTGATCTTTTTATTTTAGTTTCTTCAGATTGAATTTTTCCAGTTAATGTATTTGATATTTTATTTTTCCATTTTGTGACTTTACTTTCATCTAGTAAAAACTTTTCAAATCCAGATTTTGATAGTATAATTCTTTCTTCTTCTGAAAGATTTCTTCCAGATAAACACTCCCAAGCAATTTTATCTTCTATGCGACCAAACTTCTTCCAGAGATCAAAATGTGCTTTTGCGTGTTCTTCTATTGTTAATTCTATTAAATTGCTTGGGTCATCAGACCCACCTATATGTCGTGGTATAATATGATGTATGTGCTTCATTCTATTACATAATAGGTATGATTATAACTATTTATAACGGAGTAAATTTCAAATGACTATTGGCATCAAAATTAAAAAAATTGAAAAAATTAAAAAAAAGAATACTAATGTTTATGATATCGAAATAGAAGATGCTCATCACTATATTTTTGAAGATGGGACACTTTCTCATAACTCTTATGTCCCTACAAAGGAAATGGGTGGGGGTTGTTTAGTTGCGGGAACTAAGATACAAACAGAAAATGGTTCTATTCCTATTGAATCTATTCAAGTTGGTGACAAAGTGAGAACTATGTTTGGTTATTCATCAGTTACTGACACTTTCCATTTCACCGATAAAGATGTTTATGAATTGGAATTGGAAGATGGAGAAACTATTAGATGTTCTGGCGAACATAAGTTTTTAGTAGATACTGGAGATGGTTATGAATGGAAATCCGTTACTGAGTTATTACCTTCAGATACTATCAAATCTATATGTATAAGAGGTGGCATGGAACGAATTGTAAAGTCTATCAAGAAAATAAAGACTGAGGATGTTTATGACATCACAGTTGAAGGAGAACATCATTATATTCTTGGTAATGGTGTCGTGTCTCACAATTCTGGTCTCAAGTATGCAGCAAGTACAATCATCTATCTCAGCAAAAAGAAAGAGAAGGATGGAACAGAAGTCGTCGGCAATCTTATCAAGGCAAAGACTCACAAGTCGCGCTTGAGCAAGGAGAATAAAGAAGTTGAAATTCGTCTTTATTATGATGAGCGTGGTCTTGATAGATATTATGGTCTTCTTGAACTCGGTGAGATTGGCGGACTTTGGAAAAATGTAGCAGGTCGTTATGAAATGAATGGTAAAAAGATTTACGCAAAACAAATCCTAAAAGATCCTGAAGTATATTTCACTGATGAAGTGATGCAAAAACTTGATGAAATCGCTAGAGTAGAGTTTAGTTATGGTAGTTGAATTAAATGATTTTATACACATAGAAAAGAATAATTTGAGTTCTGATGTTTGTAAATTTTTAATAAATTTTTTTGATGAAAATGAAGAACTTCATGAACGCATTGATAATGATAGAAAACCAAATTTTACTCAACTAAATTTAACTCAAAATTCAAAGTTATCAGAGGATGTTGAAAAAATTCATAATACTCTTATTAGAAAAACTTTAGATTATAAAGAAAAGTATTATAAGTTTATTGATAAAAGATGTTTCCCAGAAAAAAATGCATTTGAGCAATTTAGAATAAAAAAATATCAGAATAACGGAAACGATGTCTTTGATACTCACGTTGATGTTACAGATTCTTCATCCTCGATAAGGTTTCTGTCTTTTATGTGGTATTTAAATGATGTTAATGAAGGTGGGGAAACTGAATTTTTGGACTTAGTAATAAAACCAGAAAGTGGAAAATTATTAGTCTTTCCCCCTCTATGGTTGTTTCCCCATCGAGGAAATTCTCCTAGAAGTAATCCCAAGTATATATTAAGTACATATTTGCACTATAAATGATGGATAAAGTAGAATTTTTAATTCTTTCAAATTTAATTTTTAATGAGGAATATGTTAAAAGGGTAATCCCATTTATAAAAAATGAATATTTTGAAGATTTATCTAAAAGAATAATATTCCAGGAAATATACAGATTTACACAAAAATATAAAAGTGTAATCAATAAAGATGTAATTATTATTGAACTTGAAAAGCGTACTGATATTTCTGAAGAGACATATAAACAATCTGTTCATATTATTGAATGTTTGGAATATGTTAGTTCAGAAATCGAATGGTTAGTCGGAACTACAGAAAAATGGTGCAAAGAAAGAGCAATATATTTAGCTCTTATGGAAGCAATTCATATTGCAGATGGAAATTCTGAAGATAAGGGAAGAGATGCCATTCCCTCTATTCTTCAGGAAGCATTATCCGTAAGTTTTGATGATCATATTGGTCATGATTATTTCCTTGATTCTGAGTCTAGATATGAAAGTTATCACAAAAAGGAAGATAAAATACCATTTGATTTAGAATACTTCAATAAAATAACTAAGGGAGGACTCCCAAATAAAACACTAAATGTTGCTCTTGCAGGAACTGGTGTCGGTAAATCTCTCTTCATGTGCCATCTAGCAAGTTCAGTTTTGCTTCAAGGTAAAAATGTTCTTTATATAACTTTAGAAATGGCAGAAGAACGGATTGCCGAAAGAATTGATGCCAATCTTTTAGATGTTCCTATACAGGATATAACAAATTTGCCAAAATCTATTTTTGAAAGTAAAGTAAATACATTGACCAAGAAAACACAAGGATCATTAATAATCAAAGAGTATCCAACTGCTTCAGCACATGCAGAACACTTTAAATCTTTACTTAATGAACTTTTTTTAAAGAAGAGATTTAAACCAGATATGATTTTTATTGATTACTTAAATATTTGCGCATCAAGTAGGTATAAAGGTAGTAATATAAATTCATATACGTTTGTCAAAGCGATTGCTGAAGAGTTGCGTGGACTTGCCGTAGAAACAAATGTTCCAATTGTGTCGGCAACACAAACAACAAGATCTGGGTATGGTTCTTCCGATGTTGAATTAACAGATACATCTGAAAGTTTTGGATTGCCTGCAACTGCAGACTTAATGTTTGCTTTGATCAGTACGGAAGAATTAGATGAGCGTGGTCAAATTTTAGTTAAACAATTAAAAAATAGGTATAATGACTTAACCGTGTACAAAAGATTTATCTTGGGAATCGATAGGTCAAAGATGAGATTATACGATTGCGATCAATCTGAAAATAGTTCTTCAGTTGACACAACAGAAGATGTGGAGTATGATCGTATGGAATCAAAACATAAAAAAACATTTGAGGGATTTAAATTTTGATCTATATTAAAAAAGAAACTCTTTCTGATGGATCTACTAAATTTACTAGGGCTGAAAATACAATCGTTGACTCAAACAAATACATTGAATTCGTTCGCCAAACTACAAGTCCGGCTAGTAGTGATCTTTTAAAACTTATTGAAAGAGTAAATGATCTTGAACAAAGCGGTGCTGATATTCCGCATTTATTGACATCTTCTTTAGGTATGAGTGCTGAAGCTGGAGAATTTACTGAAATTGTAAAGAAAATTATTCTCCAGGGAAAACCATACACGGAAGAAAACGTCTTTCATATGAAAAGGGAATTGGGAGATATTTGTTGGTATATTGCTCAAGCATGTATGGCATTAAATACATCATTTGATGAAATTCTTCAAATGAATTATGAAAAACTAAGTTCTCGTTATCCAGAAGGGAAATTTGATATTTATCGTAGTGAGAATAGGTCTGAAAATGATTTGTGATTAGTAAGTTTATTAAGTTTCCATAGGGAGACTTTTTTATGAAATAAATAGTAGTATTATCTTTTACCAAAGTAGCATAAGTAAATGAAAAGATATAATCAATTTATAAATGAAGCATCTCAATCTTTAGCCGTGTTAAATGCCAAAAGATTGGGATTAACTAGTGATGGTAAAGGTGGATGGTACAAGGATGGAGAATTTGTTGCCAAGTCTGTAGATGGTAACCTTAAGTTCTACAATCAAAAACAAGTTATTGGTGGAAAAGATCCAAAACAAGTACATGCACAAACTCCTACTGCACAAAGGAGAGTAGCTTCTTTAGCAAAAGCAACTCAAGTATCTTCAAATAATCAAATACGAGAAAAATATATAAGTGGAGAAATTTTTAATGAAGGTGATCTTGTTAAAAGAATTAGTGATGGTAAAGTTGGATCAATAATCCGAAAGGGGGCAAATCACTTAATATGTGTCACAGAAGATAATGAAATGTTTAAATCTTGGATACATGATCTTATGGAATGGACTAATGAATCTGGTGTAACTGCAGATAAAAGGGAAGTTGGGACAGATAGTTTAGTTCAGTATACAATGAAAATGGCACATATTAATAAAATCAAAAATATGATAAATAAATACAGGAAAAATACTAAAAAGTAGTAAAATGCCATCTAATATTACTATTGATCTATATGAATCTTATATTAAAGAAGTTATAACTCCACAACTTGGGAAGAAGGAATCTTCAGGGTCATCTGGGGAAAATAAATCTGGTGATCCTAATGCATCCTCAGAGAAAAAAATAAGACAAGCAGTTTACGATATTAGATATAGAGCAAGAAGAGAGAATGTGCCAATTCAATCGGCATTTTCTCAGTATATGGCCCACTCTTCATTATCTTCTTCTGAGAGAATGATAGTAAAAGAAAAACTTGGACTTTCTAAGTCTAGTTCATCATCTGTAGATGAAGAATATATTGATGAAGCACCCCACTATAATAAGTATAACAGCAATACTAAAAAATACAAAGTGAGGGTAACAGATAACTTATCTAAAAAAACTTATGTTCGTTATGCTACTAGAGAAAAAATTTCTAAATTGAGATCTAATCCAAATATATCATCTGTTGAAATGACTCAATATGGTGATCCTTATGAAGGAGAAAAATCCAAGGGAGAGCAAACTTCTAAAACTACTTCAGGTAAAGGATTGGATCCAGTTGGTAAAGAAGATAAGAAAGGTGATGTAGATAATGATGGAATTCCCGCGAGCAAAGATAAAAATGATCAATATCTTTTAAATCGTCGTAAAGTAATATCCAATAAAATTAATAAAAAGAATTCTAAAGTAAAGATAAAGGAAGATTTTTCTGATTGGAGAAATGATCTTTTTGAAGTTGTTGAAGATGATATTAAAAATCAAGAAAAGACTCAAGTAAAAGAAAAAAAGGTTTCTAATAATATAATAATAAACCCAGAAATCAATATAGAACAAGTTCAAGTATTTGAGTCATTTGAAATTTCTGAAGAATATCTTTCAGAAGCAATAGATATTTCTACAGAATATTTTTATGGGCAGGGTTTGAATGAACATGGAGTTCAGATTCTTATCGATGAGATGGGTGAAGATTCTTTCTGTGAGTGGGTGTTTGATATAGTTAATCAAAATATTTTAGTAGAAAGAAAATTAAGATCAGGTGAGACTGCATTACCAGCAAAGTCTAGAGAAAGAATTACTAAAAAATCAGTTTCTAGAAAGAATGTATCGGACTTGAAAGGTGGATCTGCCGCCGCCAAAGAAAGATCTGATAAGGCAAGGGGAGAGGCAAGAGCAGCAGCAAGACAAACTCCAGAACCTACTGAAAGACAAAAGACTTTAGCAAGACTCCAAGATGCTCAAAGAAAGAGAAATATGGAAAAGGCAAAGTCAAACCAAACTCCTACTAAATCAAAATCAACTAAAACTAAGTCTGGTATAGCATCTAGAATTGGTAGTGCATTAAAGTATGTTGGGGATAGAGCAAGAGAAGACAGTAAAAAAGTTGCTAGGGCAGCAGGAACTACTGCTGGTGTTGTCCATGGTGCTGGTATAGTTGCTCATCGTTTAGGTAAAGAGGCTGGAAAGAGTAAAACTGGTCAAGCAATAAAGAAAAAACTTGGAATTTCTGAAGAAGCAGAAAGTGAGCAACAGCAAAAACTTTTTGGTCTTGCTCTTTCAGTTAAAAGAGGACAGACACCAAGATCGGAAGTAAGTGCGGAAGTACTTAAAATTGTTGAAACCATGAGTGAAAAGCAAATTCGTAAGTATGCAAAAACAAAGCACTCAGATGTTCCTAAGAAAGTTGATGAAGCAGTATCTCAAATTTCTGGAAGAGAGAATAATCCTCCAGTGGGAACAACTGCTAAACAGGATAATATTCAAAGGCAGCAACTTACAAATCAAAAAAGAATGCTTGACAAAAAAAGAAAGTATGAAATGGATATTTTGAATCAACAAAAACTTGGCAAACTTCCCATGGGAAGAGGATCTATGGGAGAAGAAAATGAAAAACCTTCTGCACTTGATATTGTAAGGCAAAAAATTATTGATAAATATGGTGCGGCATCACTGGTGGGAACTCCTGAAAATAAGGCAGCAAGAAAGGCAGCAGCAGCAAAAGCAAAAGCAAACACACAACCAAAAGCTTCTTCTAAAGAAAGATATAAGGATGATGTTTATAGTAAGGATGGTTTAGGTGGTATTAGAGGGTATCGTTCTGGAGATTGATTTTTCTAAATAGTTCTGAATCCACTTATAAGGAGGACATCATGGGTGTACTAGTAGAAGTAGTAAAACCACTTCTCTTGGCGGCAATGAATTCTTGTCACACTAAGCGTCTTGTAGTTGAACTACTTGAGCGTTATGTGAAAACAACTGATAATGATATTGATGATATAATTGCCGGAAGTGTTAAAAAAGCACTACTTAAAAATTGCTTATAAATAATTTCATATAATAACAAGAGACCTCAAATATATGAGGTCTCTCTTTTTATAAATATTCTTAGATTAAATTTTTAGTAAAGGTAAAAAAGAATGGCACTCTGGGGAACAGCAGATAGTCTTTACTCTATTGGAAGTGTAGATTTAGATTATGCTGCAAAAACTATTACTGGTTCTGGAACTTCATTTACTGCTGTAGGTATTTCAACTGGAGATGTAATTACCATCGGTGTTGGGGGAACTTTTGGATCTGTAGTAATTTCTGGCATTACATCTGATACTGTTATTTCAATCGCTACTACACAGTTTTTAACAGGTGAAGTTATTTCTGGCGTTGCATATTCAATTTCAGAAAGACCAATTTATACACTTCACGATTCCAACTATTCATCAAATGTTATTGGTTTAACAACTACTGTACCAAAACATGATGTATATGGTGTCGATATTTATGAGGCTGGACTTTTAGCACCTGGAGCATCTGGTTTATCCACACAATATGGTGGATTCCATGCTGGATGGGTTGGTATTCATACTTATATCGATATGCATGGTAATTTGAGAGTTAAGTCCGAAACATTAGTTGCAATGTCTGAAATAACTAATGGATCATTCCCAACTTATACTCAACCAGGTGATGCTGCTGATGATTCAGTCCTTGCAGACGCTGTAATTACTATTACTTCTCAACCTGCTTCTGTTGGGGTCGGAACAACTGAAACTGCAACATTTAGCGTATCTGCTACCGTTGTTCCTTCATATGCACCTCTGTCCTATCAGTGGTATGAGGAAGGATCTACTCTTTCTGGAGAAACTGGAACTAGCGTAAGTATTGCTAATACTGATGCAACTAAGGATGGATATGAGTATCAGGTAGTGATTACATCCGGGGATGTTACCGTAACTTCCGGTATATCAACAATGACAGTTTCATGATAAAATATGTTTTTTAATGAATTAAATTCCGATAATTTCCTTTTGTTTGCTATAAAAAATTATGAAAATCCTCATGCAATAACTCGTGAGGATTTTGAAAAAGATCTTAATCATTTTAAGTATATTAAAAGGTTATTGAAAAGGTATATTAATAAAGGTGAATTAAAAACTCACCTTCTCATAAATCATTTCATGACTTTGTACAATATATTTGGTGAAGCAACTAATCCCATGCTTTTTTATAAGTTCGACAAGGATATGTGGAAGCAAGTGAAAACATTTATTGTTTTTTTGGATAGACTTCCAGATTACCCAAAAACTTATATTCACGATATTGATATTGATGAAAATTGTATGAATTTATTAAAAAAAATTTACACCGAAAATGGAAAAAATTGATAGGGTAATAAAAATTTTTAAAAGGCATTTATCCGAAGAAATGTCCTTAGGTTCTGGGCAAATTGCAGGAACTTCTCAAGCTGGTGACGATCCGCCAGTTAGAATTGATCTAAGGACTAAATATAAATGGAATCCTTTCTTTAAGGATCTTGTCAGAATAATGAGAAGAAAAAAAAGTAAGTAGCACCCATGTTTAAATCTTCAGAGTCTAAGCTTGCAGTCCTAGAATCAAAACTGAATATATATGAAGATTTATCAAGAGAGATGTTAGCCAAACTTGAATCTGCTGTAGAAAAAATATCTGAGGGAAATTCTAGGATTGCTAATATTTTAGCAAAACATGATGAGAAGATAGGACAAGCAACAAAAAGTGACGAATTACTTATAAAAATAGTTGATGATGTTAAAAGAGAAAATA
>Ga0213867_1000485_pt1 | contig 17870 bp, 38 predicted proteins | sample PICome_12_FD_160120 | JGI IMG/M metagenome (GOLD analysis project Ga0213867, IMG submission 160120) | Coastal seawater microbial communities near Pivers Island, North Carolina, United States - PICO540 | ecosystem: Environmental > Aquatic > Marine > Coastal | place: USA: North Carolina... | reverse complement strand
ATCTTCTACGTTAAGCGCACCCGCACCACCTGATGCCGCTGCCGTACCCGCCGCTGCCTGAAGTAACTTTTTCTTAGTTGCCATTGTTTACCCCAATGCTTGTCCAGCGGTGAACCCATACCAGTTTGACCCGCCATCGCGTGTGGTGAATACAAAGACATCCTTAGCTGATGCAGTAGCTGTCAGCGTAGGTGCAGTTGCCGAAGGCCAGTCTACTGAGCTTGGCCAAGTGACAACGAACCCAGACGCAGAGGCATCCTGAATGATCTCAATGCTGAAGCTATACGCAGTGCCGCTGGCAGGTGGGTTAGAGAACGTGAACGTGGTGTTCTCTGTCAGTGTGTGGCTGAATGCGTTACCCGCCTCACAGTTGACTGTGGTGGCGTTAGAGGATGATGTAACCGCTGCGTAGGTTTCGTTGTAGCTGTCGGCGATTAGTTCGCCAGTTACGTCTGCGCCTACTGAGGTTGTTTCAAAGCGTTTTGTGTTGTCGTAATAAAGATCACAAGAACCGTCTGTTTTAAACTCAGCTAAATTTTCGTGTGGCGTTTTAGTAAAAACGATGCCTGTGCCATTACTTTTAATGTTAAGGTTGCCTGTTCCATTTTCTAAAATATAGGAAGAACCGCCATCGTGGTAAATCTCAAGATCACCCGCAGTACCAAAAGCTGCCTTCTTGCTATCTTCCCAGATAACATTGCCATTCGCATCGGCAGTGACAACCTTGGACGCTTCAACGAGGCCAAGGGTTGTGACATCAGTTGTGTTTAAGTCTGCCGCAGCTGCGGTAACTCCAAGATCGGCTAGGCTCTCAACTTTAGCCGATAATTCGCTAGACTTTGCAAGCGGAACACCACCAGCCGTGGAACCATCGTGAACAACCGCCGTGTTTTTATCCGTATCAACCGTGATTTCACCCACGGCACCTGTAAACGTGCTATGCTGAGAAGTTGTGCCGCGTCTAAATTGTACTTGCTTTGCCATTATGCCAACGCTCCGTAATCATCCACCGACCCAACAGTGCCAGTTATAAGTCCATAATCTTCATCTAAGGCTAAGTCCTCAGACGTTGCTGAGATAAACACCTTCGCCGATCCGCTTAACGTAATAGCTGAACCCGAATTGTTGCTCTCGCTCACAGTGCGTGAAAGTGTTGTACCAGACGCAGTGTAAGTACCGCTTCCGATTTCCCAATTATCGCCATCCTCAATAACGTAGCGAACAATCTCGCCATCCGTTACCCCAGCATCCGCAAATGTCTGGTAGCCCGTGTCAGCAGCCGCCAGAGTAATTGTGCCAGTACCAGTTGTGCTGGTTGTCATCTTGGCCCTGTTGACTAGCTTAACCATGCGTCACCTTATGCTGGGTCAGGAATTTCTACGTCAAACGCAGCAATCGTGAATGAGTTGCCAGATGTAACGCTCTGAGGTGTTGTCAGCGAACCCGTTGCAAGCAGGCGTGACGCAGATACGTCAACAATCGCAAAGTGCGTTGCGCTGCCTGATCCTGTCACAACGCCATCCGTAATCGCTGCCGCTGTTACCTTGCGCCCTGATGTATCGCCATCCTGTGGTGCGCCAAAAGACAAAGACGTAGAATTGCCAAGCGTGTATGTGCTTGTCGCCTCTGTGTATGTCGTTACTTCCTGTGAGGTGATGTCAATGCGATCCGCTTCGGTGTCCAGCTTGGTCAGCGCAGCGTCTAGCACATAATCTGATATGGTTGCCATGTTAGTCTCCTAGAATGTGTTGATCTGCATACGCAGTCCAGAACCGCCAAATTTGGCTTTGTCGTTGTTTGCATTTATACCATCAATCGCGCTTTGATACAACGCTGCCCATGTTCCTGTGCGCTGATCGTCCACCAAATACGGTGCAGAATGAACAAGTGCGCCATACAAGTATGCGTCTGGGAAGTATTGCAGCACCCAATTAGATGATGCTCCGTCACTCAGTGGGGTGATCCGTGAGTAGTAGTAAAGTTCACCAGTGTATGCAGCATCTGGCGTAGGCCAAATCTCAATCTGCCCCGCAATGATTGCATAGAACTGTGGCTTTCCACCCGCATCCGCATTGCCCTCTCTGCGCTGCTGCAATGCCAACGGTGTAAGCAACTCAATCGGGCGCTCATCTACGTCTAAATGAAACCGTACAGCTTCTAAAAAGCCCTGCGGCAACTGCGTATATCTAGCGTCCAAAGATGCAGTAGAGCGTTGCTCCATACGCCAGTGGCGTACTTTACGCTCCATATCTGCCTCTGCCAAGCTAATGAAATCAGGAATAACCGATGTTAGATCATCCCTGTTTAGCCAGTTGGCTATAGATGTTTTTAGCTCTGAGTATGTTGTTATAGCCATTACTGTAACAATCCTGTTCTATAGAGATAATCCTCTATCTTGTTTGCCTGCTTTTCTGACAGACCTTGTGTGAGAAGTCCAACAAGCGGTGATGCATTTGCTGCTGTGAGGTTCTTTAAGTGCGAAAATTCTGGATCAAATCGCGCAAACCGTGATCTCAGTCTACCACCTGTGTCAAAAGTAATCTGATCTGTAGAGGGCTTTCGGGATGCATCTTGCATAGACCGCTCCCATTGCCTTATCGCTTTATCTGCGGCTCTAAACTCTGCATCTGTTCTAAAAGCATCCATTCCACCTATAGGCCACGCTCTTGGACTGTATGGCCCACGATCTAACACGTTTTCTATTCGTGCATGAGGTATACCTTCGTCACGCATGGCGTATGCAATCTGATCTGTTGAAGTTACTGGCCCAACCACAGTTTCACCGTCAACCATGTGCTGCACACTTTCACCACGATTTTCAGGGTACAGATATACGTCAAAAAAGTTCTGCAATGTGTTCCCTGATGCTTTGTCCTTAAAATCAGGACTAATCGCAGCATATGACGCACCTTGTACATCTACATCTAAAGCCTTTTGACGCAGATTGTTGATCTGATCTGAAATATTGTCACTTGCGCCTTGCTTTACCAACAAGTCAAACATCGCGCTATCTTCGCCTGCTGTGTATGTATTGGCGATTGCGGGGTTATCAGATGTATATACAGGCGTGATGTCGCTATCAAAAGTGAAACGCTCTGGGTTGTCCATTGCACCGTGAATAGATACTTCTTCTGGATTAAATCCTAATTCTCTTGCACGTTCCATCCGTGCTTTCGTTGACATATCTAAAGGCGTGTATGCAGCTAACGTCCTTGGGTCTGCATCTTCCATCATTTCTTCTGTCACTTCATTTGCTCTGCCCTGAGAACGTAGTTGAAGTATGCGCTTTGCTACCTTTTGGCTTTCTGTTTTTGCTGGAATGTCGTCAGCATTAAGAAGCTGCCCCATAAAACCTGATGTCTTAGAAGCATTTGCAGAAACTAAACCTGCATCAAACAAACGATCATAAGTGCGTTCTAACGCTCTTTCGCCTGCTTCTGTTAAACCACCAGTTGGCGCATCAGGGTTTTCACTACGGAACAAGTATTGCAATTCACCGCCAATGCCTTGACCCTGCATCTCCGATACTACTTGCAACTCTGTGCTGTCACCGCGACCCATGATGTAGCCTACTACATCTTGCTCTCCAACATCTGGATTGTAAGCAGTAGCGTAATAGTCACCATCTGGGCTGCGATAAAAAGTAACGTCACCTTTTTCACCGATGATGTCAGACCCGCGCGGTAGCATACCATACATGTCACCCATCATTAAGTTTGGACGATCCTCTGCTGCAATTCTTGTACCGCTTGGGTTCACGCGCGACAAGTAGCCCTCAAAGCCTTCTAGTGGCTGAGAATTAATTATTTGAGCGCTTGGCAACTCTGCTAAATCATTAGCATTAACATATGCCACAACGTAATCTTGCCCACGCAGCTTAGCTGCTTCAAACCTATGGCTGCCATCAGCAATTATAGCCATGCCACCTTCGTCTGCCATAATTTCAATAGGCGGCAAATCTGTATCTTTCTGTGCATATTCTTCAATTAGCTTAGAGGCATCAGGCCATGTCAGCTTCCCACCAGCCATAGCGCTCTCGCCATGCCCAACGTCTTTAACGGGAATACGCACGAGAACTTGGTTGCTGCGCATTTCATTAGGAGTATCTCGCAGCACGTTTATACCCAAAGAACCCGCAGGTTTAGTCGCCAACAAGCCACCCAAACCCATTGCAGCCGCTGCTGTTTCAAAGCCTGCTGCATTCATATCACTTGCTGGTATGCGACCCTGCGCAGCCAATGCTGGGTTCTCTACCCCACGCACCGTGCCTGTTACCATATCAACAATGCCCTGAGGTATTGCAAACTCTGCCTCGCCAGATTGCAATGCTTCCATCAGGCTCATCCCAACAGGAACACTTGCAGGCAAAATACTGGTACGGCGGCGACCCTCTTGTGGTTCAAGCAATCCAGCCAATCTTCCAGACAAACTGTTTGCCGCATTATAGCGACGAATGAGATCATCTATTTGCTCTGGAGAGCGATATTGACGTTCTTCAGTTAGAAAGTCTTGAAATTCTGCTGGTGATAAATCTAGCGGGTTCATTACCACTTAACCTTATTTGCCCAATATGCCGCGCTCATCTTGCCCTTGGCGATGTTCTTAGCATGTCTTGCTTTGAATGATTTGGCGCGTTTCGTCATTGTCTTATCGCCCGTTTTACCCTGCTGCCCAAAGCGGATTGTTTTAACCTTGTCGCCTTCTTTTGCCACAACAACGTGTGACTTGGTTTTGTGATTAGGTGTACGTTTGGGCTTGTTGTAGCCGCTAACACCCGCACGGGTTAGTCTAGGGTCTTTTGACATTACATGTTTCTCATCGCATTGACTACTAGCTGCTGATAATAGTCTGGATAATCTGTCTTCATTCTCTCCGCGAACCCAGAGCCTTTCTGCTGATCTATATACTGATCCACATATAGCTGACGCTCACCCATGTCTTGACCTGATAACGCAGCGCCAATGTTTGCTAATACACTATACCCGCCACCGTCTTGGTATAAACCGCCAGAAGCATATCTGCCACCACGGTCAAACATATCGGTTGTATCACGATAACCAAACATACGCGGAATGACAGTGTTGCCACCAGAGCTGTTGCCCTGATTGCCGCCAGTCATAAATGAAAAAAGACCGCCTCTTTGCGGAAGTCCACGATCCAGCATTTTGTTGTAGTAATTCATTCCTGAATTGCCACCTTGGTTGTTTTGTATCGTTTTCGCTGTTCTATGATAATAGCTCTCATCACGATCTTTTAGACCAAGACCCATTGCAAGATCGTTTAGCAACCCGCCAGACTTCTTGTCTTTGTCTTTATCCTTATTAGGCATAATTTAACCCTTTGCTAAACACTTGCCAGCCATTGCGCATTTACTTGGCGTTGGGCAACCTTTGCACGGCGTAAATTTAGCTGATGAACCGTATTTTCCTGTTCTCATTTCTTTTTCGCTTTCTTTTTCTTGGTTGTCTTTGCGGCTGCTTTGAATGCTGCTGCTGTTGGCGCACCTTTAGACCCAGCCTTGCGCATCTTCTCGCCAGAACCAGCCTTAATCCGCTTCCGTTTAGCGTGAATGTTGGAATACAAACCTTTTTTGGGCATGGGCAACTCCTACGTTAGCTGCACCTTACCACACTAGGCTATGCCGCGCAAATTCCTTCTGATTGGCTCACCCCAATCGCTTTCCCTGCGATAACCTACCGCAAGATACCTGAAAGCATCAGCGCCATGAGATGTCCAATCGTGTAGCGGTCTACCTCGCCAAGTCTTTAGCTTTTCATCAAAGTCTCTGCGATATTGCCTTAGAGCCTCTATGCCTCTGGTGCAGTTATCAGCATCAAACCAACACTTCGGGATCATGGTACGCGCAGCCTGTATGCCATCCTCTACCGCTAGTTTCGGCGCAATCTCAATGTTCCGTATGCCCAGCGCGTCAAGCGTTTCAAGCCTGCTTTTTCCTGTTCCCAGTTCCTTGACCTGAACATCATGCGGCAAAATGTGTTGCTCGTAGTGATATTCTTTGTCCAAGAGAACTTTTGCATAGTGATCTAATCCTACTCCGCTGTTTTCGTAATAGTCTATAATCCTGATTTCTTGGCCTACGAACTGAGCAAACCATATTGCTGTACTGTCGCCTATTCCTAAGTCCCATGCAGTGATTACAGATGCAGCGCGATCATACGGCACACGGGTAATGCGCCCGTCCTCTGTGGCCTCTTTCATTTCTTTTGCGTAAAAAGCCCCTTGGATTGCCGCTTCAAAGCTGCACTCAAATTCTTGCTCGTAGCGGTCATCGCCCATTGTACGTCTTGCTTCATCAAGTTCTTCTTGATCCAAGATTGACGTATCTGATGCTTTGAGCATTGCGGTGAACCAGTTAGGATCATCTTGCGCTTCATGCCACAGTTCCCAAAACTCGTTCTTTCCTTTAGGCGTTGAGATAAAGGTAGCAGAACCGCGTCTATCTGCCAATGCGGGACGGATAACATTTGACCAAGCTGACGCAGGGAAATCTGCCATCTCATCAAGTACCACTGCATCAAAGTACAGACCACGCATTGCGTTGTAGTTATCAGCACCAAACAATCTGAACCGCGCACCATTCAGGAAGTCTATGCGCAATTCACTATGGTTTACTTTTATCTCTGGAATATCTCTTGTGAACTCCAATGCATAATCCCACGCAACTGCTTTGGCTTGGGAAAGGTATGGAGCAATATAGGCTACCCGTACATTCGGGCGATCTATTTCAAAGCAAGAGCGTATAAGATCGTTGATAGCTGCTACGGTTTTGCCAAAGCGTCTGTGTGCTACGATGATTGCGAAGCGTTCTTTCCTGTTGTGGAATGCTCTGATCTGATCGCGTGGTTTGTAGTCTATTTCTTGATCTACTTCTATCACTCGCGCCATTTGAGCCTAACCACATGCTGCACTTCACCCTCTACTTCTGCTTTGACCTGCATCGGTAGTACCTTGCCCATGAGGGACATAAAGGCTGTTGGGTTTTGTTCTGCTTGGAACTGTAGGTATTCAGTCATGCCCTCTTTCTTAGCTGCTTCTACAAAGCGAGGGTCTACGTCTTTTCTACCTGCGTATCTTTCATCTACGATATGCTGACCTGCACGATGGGCCGCATCAAGTATGGCATCTTTAAGTAATCTGTTTACTTTGTTTGGCTTTCCCTTGCGAGAGCCACCAGTAAGCACTTTGCTTGAATGTTCTTGTTTCGTACTCATAGTACCGTCCATAGTGGGTGCGTCTATATGTTGTGTATATTAGTGCATTTGTGTGGGAAATGAAAGACCCCCTGAACGTGACCGCGCTCAGAGGGCCAGTGAGGAGAGCCAGTGTATGGAGCTACACAAACCGACAGGGAGGGAGAGAGGTTGGCTCTTGCTGAGAAGGTAACACAATTTTGCGCAAAAAAATACCCCCTGCGGAGCGATCACGCTAGGGGGCAGTTTCAGTGAGGCAAACCTATGATATAGGTGGGTCAACCCTATCAGGGATATTGTTAGCTGACAAGTATTCTAAGTACGGCTGCAAGTGTGCCTCTGAGATAAGACCCATCTCTACCATCTTGTCTGCCAGCTTACCGCGTATATACATCTCACCTACTGGTTCACCTGCAATGATCCGCTTTGCGTTTAGCTGTAGGGTGTCTGGCTTCCACGGGCCGCTACTTACTGAGCGCGTAGATGCAGATGACATAGACTTAGAAACTGCTGCGCTGATTTCTGCTGATGTAGGCCAAGAGCGTGACTTGTGCGCCTCTTTCAGTTTCAGCATTGCGCGATCCATTGTGCCGCGAATGTAATCCTCATTTGTGTCGTTAGGGAACTTCTGGTTAATCAGGCGACAGATACCCTCTACCTCTGCCTGCGCTCGTTTCTCATCTTCTAAGTGCTTTGGAATAGAGTAAGTGCCAAGGATTTCCATTAGCTCATTACGGATTAGCTGCATTCTTGTTTCATAGTTCATAGCATTATACCTCATCTGCCCAGCGCTCACCGTTTAGCCAAGTAGCTAGGTAAGGCATGTATTGTTTGTCTTTACCGTCCAGTGTTGCAACGTATGCTTCCAGTTTAGGCAACAGATCAAAGAAGTCTATCTTCTTAGAAGCTGTTACATATGCTTTTCTGGCCTGCCCTTTCCCTATCTTGCGTGGGTACATTTCCCATAATTGGTCAAAGTAATAATTCACCTCATCATCATTTGATGATGTATATGGTTTACTTCCAAGGTTATTACTTCCAAGGTTAGTGTTCGCATTCCGAACAAGGGGGGGTGCAAAATCCGAACAAGGGTTGTCCGTATTCCGAACAAGGGTATCATCCTTTAACGTCAGTACATAGTCTGTGCTTTTGAATGCTCCATTGTTATCATACTTTCTCAGGCGTTCTATCAAACCTAGCTTTTCTAAGGTATCAAGATGACCGACAAGTGCAGTCTTACCCATCTCTGTTACCTTGCACAAACGTGCTAGACTTGGGAAACATTTGCCCGTTTCGCCGTTGTGGTGATCTGCAAGCCAATACAACACAATCTTTGTTGCAGGCTTCAAACCCTGTTGCTTCATTGCTAATGCTGTCATATAGTGGGACACGAAAGTGTACTCCTTTCATCCTTGTTAAGTTGAAGACCCGTTGCTTTGCTAGGCGCGGGTCTTTTCCTATTCTACATCCATAAAATAATCAGACAAGACCTTTACCGTATCGTATGTGACGTTTCCCACGCCATCCCGCACACGGTAGTAAGTATGCCGCGATAGACCTGTAGCTTCACAGACTTTTGACGGTTGCCGATCCTTCATCAGTCGCTGGATATGCTCCAAGTTATACATCATCTTGCTATTCATGCGTTCTCCTTTTTTGCATTCTTGGGGTTGTATATAGGCTACACATGATATATATGCAAGAGACAAACAGTAAAATGAGGTAAACAATGCATAAACATCCTGTACCCGCAGATATTAAGAACCACATTATCGCTGCGCTAATATTGGCTGGCGATAAAATTGACAGCATAACTATGAGTAAAGTCTATGACGCAATAGACAATGGCATCCGCGCAGCTAACATAGCGCATGACAAAAAGAAGGAAGCGATCAATGCCTAATAAGTTTCAGACAGCAATGGATTTCGTTGCAGACCTCAACAAGTCACATGGGGTCATGCAGCGCGGTGGTAAACAATATACAGAGGTAGCAAAGCGCGTAGAAGCGTTCCGCACTGTGTTTGGCGGTGAATACGGTATTGATACTGACATCATCCACAATGACGGTCAGACAGTGGTAGTCAAAGCTACGGTCAAAGACAAAGACGGTTTTGTTGTTGGATCAGGTCTGGCAGAAGAAATCCGTGGATCGTCACACATTACAAAAACATCTGCTGTAGAGGTATGCGAGACATCAGCTATTGGACGCGCACTTGCTTCTATGGGTATGCATGGCGGTCAGTATGCATCTGCCAATGAGATGGAAGGTGTAAAGCGTAAAGAGCAAGCGATCAAAGCATCTGACGCTGCTCCAAAGCCATCAATGGAGTTAGACCTTGCAGCGCGTGTAGACGCTGCATTGACGTTCTATGAGAACTGCGATGCAAAGCGGTTTGCTGACAATGAGAGCCGCTATAAGAAACTAATCAACAGCCCTGACCTGTCAGAGCCACAATATGAACAGCTTGTAGAAGCACATGATAAACGTAAAACGGAGCTAATGGTATGAAAGTATGCACTATTATCGGGCGTGTCACCAAAGACAGTCAAATTCAAGAGAACGAGAGAGGGGGATTTCTCAAGTTTTCAGTCGCAGTTGATGATGGCTATGGAGCAAATAAAGGCACGATCTTCTTTGACGTTGACTATAACCGAACAGGAATTGCCCAGTACGTTACGAAAGGCAAACAAGTAGGCGTATCAGGTGAGCTAAAGGCCCGTGAGTATAACGGTAAAACTTACCTGAGTATTCGCGCAAATGACGTTAAGCTAATCGGCGGTGGTCAGCAACGTGGTCAAGTATCGCACACTGAGCATGAACCACAGCGCATGGCAGAGGGTCAGACGTTCACAGAAAACCAACTGGACGATGAGATACCATTCTGATGACCAAGTTGCAGATGGAACTGAGGAATGGGTACTTAGTACCTGTTTCTCAATATGACGCAGAACGCATGGAAGACTTGCCAGACGGTACGCTGTTTAACCTGTCACAAACAGGCAAGCGATCTAATCCGCATCATAACCTATATTGGTCTACGCTACGCAGGGTGGCTAGGGATACAGGCAAATGGCCCACAGAGCATCACCTACACGATGAGCTAAAGATCGCGTGTGGTTATGTGCGGATCAAGCTGTCTGCGTTAAACGGTGAACTGGTAAACATACCTGATAGCATCAGCTTTGATAAAATGAACCAAGCAGAGTTTTTCAAATACTTTGAGATGGCGATGACAAAGCTGGCAGAAGGGATTGGATATGACCCACTACAAACTTCCTGATGGAAATGTACTAATTAGTTTTTCTGGCGGCAGAACCTCTGGGTACATGCTGCACCAGATATTATGCGCAAACGGTGATTTGCCAGACAGGGCAAAAGTTGTGTTTGCTAATACAGGCAGAGAAATGACGCAAACGCTTGATTTTGTGCAAGAGTGTTCAGACAGGTGGAATGTTCCGATCACTTGGCTGGAATACCGAAAGCCAATGCCCAAGTTCGCGGTCGTCAATCACAACGCAGCAGCCAGAAACGGTGAGCCTCTTGAGGCGCTGATAAGAGCAAACAAGTACATCCCCAACACAATGCGCAGGAAATGCACAGAAGAACTCAAAGTTAAGACCATAAAGCGATACTTAGTTAGCCAAGGGTGGAAGAAATGGACGAACACAGTAGGCATCCGTGCTGATGAGGCTAGACGTGTCAAGGACAGCAAAGACAATCGTTGGACGAACTGGTTTCCTGTTTGCGACGCAGGCGAAACAAAGATGGACGTGGCAGAGTTTTGGACAAAACAGAACCTAGCGTTTGATCTGCAACTACCACTTATCAATGGCGTTACGCCGCAGTCAAATTGTGACGGATGCTTTTTAAAGAGCGAACTTAAACTTGCAGAGATGTGGCGAGATCACCCAGACCGAATGCAATGGTGGGCAGACTTGGAGAAAGAGTTTGGTCACACGTTTAGATATGACGGGGTTTCCTATCAAGAGATCAAAAACAACTTGGATCGTCAGGGCGATTTTGTTTTTGACGTTGAGGGCTTCTTTTGTCAGGCAGACGATGGGGAATGTACTGGATGAAAGATTGGAAGCCTAGTGAGGAAATGGTGCAGCGCGAGTTAGACCTGTGTGCGCGTTTAGGTAAGAAGTGGAAATGCACGGTTGAGATGCAGCACAAGTACAGTGTGTTTGATGCTGTAGCTCACAAAAATAATACGCCGCAGGCATTCGTAGAATTACGCATCATCAACTACGCTTTTTATGACCTGCCAGACATTATGATAAGTTTAACAAAATGCACTGCGGGTAAAAACCAAACTGAGATAACAGGACTGCCTAGCCTGTTTGTGGTACACTGGAAAAAAGACGATACCATTGGATACATAGACATCAATAAGACTTACCACGGTGATCCAGATTATAGGGTGTCAAAGAAAGGCATGAATAGACTGAATGATGAGGCAGAAATAGAAGTATGCCGCCATGTCAGAACTTCACAATTCAAGGTGCTAACAAATATATGATTAACTTCAACAATAAATCAAAGACTGAAATAGAGTTGATTATAGAAAGCAATAAAACGTCAGCAGGTGGGTGGACGAAAAAAACATTAGAAAGCTGGGGTGTTTCATGGCCCCCACCAAGAGGGTGGAAGCGCGACTTAATTGACAGGGGTTCAGATGACAAATCTAGCTAAACGCCCACCTCTTGGTCTAAAGAAAGACAAACCACTGCGCAATAAGAAGATGCTGGACAAGATACGCGAACTGCCCTGTGCGGTCTGTCAGGCCCACGGTGAGGTGCAGCTATCACCTACAACAGCGCACCACCCCATCCATGACCGCTATGGCGTGTATAAGCGCGGAGATGATTGGGCTATTCCTCTATGCGATGGACACCATCAAGGAAACTTTGACGATAGCAAGCAGGCTATTCACAAAGACAAACGCGCATGGCGTGAAAAGTACGGCGCAGATTGGTCTTATGCGCCCTATGCACCCTCATCAGTCCAAGACACTGATATGTAAAGCACTGGCCCACGGTCAGGATGACAGTACGTCTTTTTAACCTTCATGCTAGTAACCTGCTTGTCATCAGCAAAGATAGTACCTGAGAGGCCATCTAAAGCGATCTTAGCGATGTTGTCTATGTCTGGCTTAGTCATGGGGCTTATCGCACCGTACTCAGCGTGTAGGCGCTTTGTTTTAGACCATGACTTTGGGATGTCCATAAAAGCAATAACCTCAACCGCCACTGGCCTCAGTGTCTGGTCAATGTTGTGCTTTGCCATCTCTGCCCATGCAGCCGCATGAATACGCCGTTCATACTCCTTGGTTTTCTGCGGAGTGTAAGTGTGGCCTACTTTGGTGAACCTTGGCCTGCCTTTGCCAATCGGTTGCCCTGATACTTCCAGTTCTATTTCGTACATGCCCGATCCTTTGTGTAAGAACTGCTGTCAGTTATTACCTTTACAGAGGTAATTGTAAAAAAAAATCTATTTCCTCCATTATTACCTGCTTGACATGTATCACATAAGCGACTATATTATACTTATGTTAAACATAAACGCCAACTAGCGGAGGTATCCTGTGGCACATTCTCTTTCTTTTCTTCTTTCTTCAGAAGCAGCTACTGCGCGTATGGCAGAGCGCAAGCCATCTTACGTTGTTCACCTAGAAGTCGCGCCATACACAGACGCGCCTTTGACAGAACTAGACGCGGAAAACCGCGATCATGCATATAACATTGCACGGACTTGGTTGACTAACGGACGCGCAGTTAGCGTAGGCATTCGCAGAGTTCGTGTTGACGGTACGCTTGTCGCGGCAGACATTCTTGATCTGTCAGACTTTGAGGATGATCTTGCTGATGAAACTCAGTCTAATCTAAACAAACTCATGTCACACTACGGCTTAACATTCTAATCAACAGGGGGCTACGGCCCCCACCAACAAGGAGCAAACCAATGAAAACTTTAGTAGCAAGATCATTCTCTACCAAAGAGTACACGTTAGAACAGATCAAAGAAATCATGGAACAGGAAGCTAACGCAGCACTAGCGCGTAAACATATTCAACGCGTTGATGAGCTAATGCAGCAAATTGTTGCTCAACAGAAGGAACAAAAGTAATGGGATTTTTTACACTAGGACGCACAACGCACCACGCATTTACAACAGTAAATATCAAAGGCGTAGAAATTGATATTGTCATTGAGGGATCACTAGACCACGATGAACACTACTTTGATCTGGACACAGTTTACTTACAGGAGCCACGCGCCAAGACAAAAGATTTTGCACTGCCAGAACGCATCTACAACAAGCTGACTAGCGGTGCATATGATGAGCAGTTCCATGATGTAGCGTGGGGATCAGTGTAATGAAATTAGTTTACAAAAATAAATGGCGCAAAATATGGACATTAGATGCCAACCATGAATTGCTTTGGGAGCATGGTGGTCATTTTGATAACAAAGCATGGCACATAGAAAAATGGAATGATGAGGACATGTTTGAAAAGCGCTGGGGTTTTTCTACAAAGCGCGATGCACTGAAATTCTGGAATGAAAGGATTACAGCATAATGGACTACGGCAAGGTGACATGGGAAGATACAGTGATTGGGATTATCTTTGCAGTGATGATCCTGACTTGGACAGCAGGCACAATTAAAGGATGGTGGTAATGAAACTAAGCCCAGCCGATGAGCAGATACTAAAATACTTGCGCAGACAGGTAGATCGGTTGCAAGATGAACGATACCGCACCGATGCAAGACCAAGCATCAACAATGAAATATTCGCAGCACAACAAGAACTGCGGCGGTTTACATCAGAATTGAGGAAAAAAGGATACAACATATAATGGTGAACTATTACGATACTTTGACGCGAGTATTGCAACGCAAGCCAACAGAACAGGAACTTGCTGCGGTAATGCAGATGAAGCGCGAACAAGAGGGATGGAAGACAACTAAAGACATGATAACCACTGAGAAGCCACAGAAACGCCTGAGAGAGCCGAAACAGCCTACAGGCGTCAACACCAACGATAGGCAGTATAGGTGGCCTAAGAGAGCCACTCAGATAGCCCAGCGCATTAACCGCATGATGTTACGGCAGATCACGATAGAAAACATCGCATTCATTGAGGGTGTTTCGCAGTCACGCATCATGCAAGAAATCAGGCATTGGGATTTGCCAAAAGTAGAAACTGATGAATGATCGTGTGGGCGGCTGCTAGGTGTCGGGATAAGCTAGGGGATTACCAACAAAAACTGGGTAAAAACCGCCCACTGCGAAAAGATAACAAAACAGAAAGTGAGTGCAATGGAAAAGAAATTAAAAATATTATTGACATACTCTAATAACGCCTCGTGGTTTACCTTGCGGCATGTTTTGGTCATCAACCATATCTTTGAAAATTATAAAGATGATGGTTGCCTATACAGCCATGAAATAATCAAAAAAGTTGACTTAGATCAAAGCACCGCAAACCGCATTTTTCAATCATTGGCTAATATAAGTGTAAGGCAAAACGCAGTTTCATGGATTACTTATGAAATGTGCATAGAAGATCGTAGGCATAGACAAATAGGACTAACTCCTCTTGGGAAAGCAGTCCAACAACATTATTTGGGAGCGTAACATGGAGTGGTTCACAGCGTTATACATAGAATATTCACTGCGTGGGATTGACATAGAAACATATTTGATTTTGCCAGATTATGAGGCTTGTCAAATAGCAATCCGCGACAATGAAGATATGTATAAGTATTTCTATGCGGATAGCGATGTTAATATGTACTGTGTACGCACCAACACTCTATCCAGATCAATAAAACCTAAACTTAGGCCAACCACCGATAAATCTTCTTAGTCTTATCCATGCGATCTTCTAGGCCATGATAGCCACCGTTCACACGCTTGGTAATACTCTTGATAATACTATCAGTGACACCTTTATCAGCCATGTTGAACAAACCGTTTTTCTCAAAGAAGAATATCGCACTGTCCATCGCTAGTTCATCTGCGATTGGCGATGGATCATCAACTAGGCTATCGCGCCCAATATGCTCTGCAAAGGCTCGCACGTTGTCTTTACCAGTTAATTGGATGAAGCCCTTGCCTGCATACTTCCACCCATCTCCTGACGCTTCTGAGCCGTTCCCCATGCGCCCTGAGTAAACTTTGTTTGCTAACTTCTCTGGGTTACGCGCATATGGTTCTGCATCCACCTCTGACTTAAACCGTGAGGGCCAGACCCGACACATTGTTTCTGCGCGGTAATTCAGGTTTTCCTCAGAAATCATAAAGTTGCCGCTTTCGTGCGCTGCCTGACCAAGCAAGTGTGCGCCACGGTTTGCATTCAATCCGTAATGCTCTGCAATAGCACGGGCAGTGTTAGGGCCAAACGCTCCGTCTGGTGTTACGCCGCATTTCTTTTGCAGTATCTTTAATGCATCACCTTTAGCCATATTATTCCCCTATTAGTTTTGTTCCAAACTGCCTTGTGTATCCGAAATCATCATAACTTTCTGCCCAGCGGTTTTCTGTAAACTCAGCAAAACGGATTAACATTTCAGTATCTTCATAAAGTTGATCTATCCAATTGTTAGCTTCTGACATTTGCGTTTCTAAATGTTCTATGCGGTGAGCTTGCTCACTTATCCACCAAACACCACCAACCAACTGGACAGCCATTGCCAAAACTAAAGCTAATGGAACCTTTAGATCGGACATTATTTTTTACCCCCAAAGAACTTAGTCGCAGAACGCACACCGAACGATGCAGCCACGATTACGCCCAAGGTATAGCTGTACCAACTCGGCATTCGCTCCAAAGCAGCAAATCCATTCGTTACTGCTTGATCTGCCCACTCAAAAGGCAAGAACGCTAGAATAAGTGGAATACTGAATAAGATAGTTAGCCATTCATCTTTCCAGCTATTCTGTGACCCCTGAGCCATTAGCTTTTCCCATTCGGCTTCAGAGGTAGCTGCGGATTTCATAATCGTGGCTTTGGCCTCTGCCTCTACCAGTTTCAGGTTAGCCGCTGCCGCTTGCGCATCAGCTTTCCCTTTGAGCCAACCGCCAGCTAATTCAGTTAAGGGGCCGATCAGAGCCTGTAGCATTTCTGTTCTCCATTGCATTGAAACCAAAGTATGCCGCCACAACACCACTTGCACCAATCACATAAACACTTGCTATATCGGTAATTAGCTCTGCGGCCCGATCTAAGCCCACCCAGACTGCGAGAAAGATAACTAGGGGGTACAAGAGCATACCCGCTGTGCAAGCTACTGTAAGCCGCCTCTGCGTGTCTCTCTTAGCGTCTTGATCTTCCATACGCCTACGGCGATCCTCTAACATGATCTCGCGCTCATCAGGATCAATCTTTCCGTTTCCGTTTAGATCGTAGTTTTCTTTGTTCATTGAAATATCTTTCGGCTATTCGCTTATGCGTGGTGATGATAACCACTTTATTATCATCCGTCAAAACAACCCACTGACCCAGTTTATTTTCCACTAACTTCAAGACAAACCACAGTCTGGCTGTTGTGAACAACCAAACCCTCTCTTGCCTTTCTGCGCTCCTGTTCGCATTCCTCATATGTCGCGTGTGTTGGGCCGATCTGATAATATTTTAACTCAGCAGATGGAATGTATTGTATAAAAACAAGAACGTAAATCATCACCAACGCCCCCTTGCTTTACCAACAATATAAATAGCTCCCGCTAAGATCACCCCGCCAACAGCAAATGCGGTCAGACCCACAGCCCAGTTAATGCAGTTATCTATAAACTCTTGTTTTTTGTATGCAGCCTCTTTGCGAATACGCCGCTGTTCCGCTTCTATTCTAAGAACCTCATCCCACGCAGATGGCCCATATATAAAAGAAATATGATCCTTAATTTCTTTGCGCATTTGCTCCATTTTGCGCTTTTGGTTCCAAATCAAGATCGCGGTTTCTTCATCAGAACCTTTAAACGTCTTTTCCCACCAAGGCGGGTTTTTCTGGCGTTCTTCTAATCTATTGAAATCGGAAAAAGCTTGGCCCCAAGTTGCAATCGTGTTGCCCATTTCTTGGATATCTTTGCCCGTGCTAATGGCTGCTTTGAGCGTTTTATACGCTCCTGTTGCAAGTGCTACGCAGCTAACGGGATCCATAGCATCACTTTTCGCGACCGCGTTCGTCTATTCTTTGAACGCTTTCTCTAATCGCCGCCATATCGCCTGCAATACGAGCCAACAAAACTTCTTGTGCGTGAACAGATTTTTCTAACGTATCTATCCGCGTCATGTTGCGGTCAATATCACGCACCGCTGTTTCTACATCAGACGCAATGCCAGTGATATAACCTACCAATAAGATAGTCTGAACAATCAAAGCCAAACCAAAAGACATGGCTTGTAGATTTACTTTTATCGGTGTCGCCATTTTAGTATCCATTTGCAATCAGCTTGCTAAATTCACCACTCATCAATTTCTTTTTAACATATTCTGCGAACTCTTGCGACCCGATTTTGGCTCCGCATTCCCGCGACCACATTTCAGCAACCACGAAAGGTATAGACCCTGCCAAACGCATGTCAGACTTACGGTTGTGACCGTCAATATTGCGCTCTTTGTTAAAGTCCAAAATTCTTTGAATATC
>Ga0213867_1000484_pt1 | contig 17889 bp, 35 predicted proteins | sample PICome_12_FD_160120 | JGI IMG/M metagenome (GOLD analysis project Ga0213867, IMG submission 160120) | Coastal seawater microbial communities near Pivers Island, North Carolina, United States - PICO540 | ecosystem: Environmental > Aquatic > Marine > Coastal | place: USA: North Carolina... | reverse complement strand
GTTCAAATCCGACTGAGGGCTTCTGAGGTCGCCAAGCGGTAAGGCAGCGGGTTTTGGTCCCGCCATTCGTGGGTTCGAATCCTACCCTCAGAACCAGTTGGGTTGGTGTAATTGGTAGCACGACGGTCTCCAAAACCGTTAGTGGGGGTTCAAGTCCCTCATCCTTCGCCTATACTCTGGTAACTCAGTGGAAGAGTGCTTCGCTACGAACGAAGAAGACGGGGGTTCAAATCCCTCTCAGAGTGCTTGACAAATTCTTAGGAGTTTGTTACTATATAAAGTGATAGAGGGTAAGTCACTGTTATATCCTTATGAGGTATATCACACTTACTCCATCAAGTCGTTGTGGCGGAATTGGTAGACGCGCTGGGTTTAGGTTCCAGTGAATTTATTCGTGAAGGTTCAAGTCCTTTCAACGACACTTGACAATTAAACTTAAATAGTTTATAATTGTCTCATATGCGGGGTTAGTTCAGCGGTAGAACGCTATCCTTCCAAGTTAGATGTCGTCGGTTCGATTCCGATACCCCGCTCTGAACCTTTTGGTTCTTATTCCTGCTTAGCACAGTTGGTAGTTGCGCTGGACTGTTAATCCGGATGTCGCTGGTTCGAGCCCAGCAGCAGGAGTTGATAGGGTTGGAAATATCTGATTCTATCATATCTTCACTGCCCTCTAATGCAGTGAAAATTGCGGAAAGTGTCTTCCGCTGGTGATGGGCACTCATCACCTTTCCCTCTGGTAGTCTATTGGTAAGGACAGGCGGACAACGCACTTGGAAACTAGGTTCGATTCCTAGACAGAGGTCACGGGAGGTTAACTCAGCGGTAGAGTGGCTGCCTTACAAGCAGTAAGTCATTGGTTCGAATCCGATACTTCCCATTATAAATAAAACCGAATAAAACAAAATGAATATATTATGGATACGATAAGAGTAAGGTGTAAGAATTGTAATAGAGAATTAGAGGGACATCCCACAAAAACAATATCTTGTGGTTGTCCTAATATGACAACAATAAGAGGAGAAAAGATATCAGGTATTGACTTATCTAAGGTTGTTATGTTAAACTTATACAAAGAGGAAAGAAAAAAGAATTTCTTAACTCATGAAGACATTGCTTGGCAACAGGCAAGAAGGGATCGAAAAGTTCGTAAATTAGACTTTGAGATTCGATAAAACTTGGAAAGGTGACCGAGTGGTTTAAGGTAGCAGTCTTGAAAACTGCCGTGTTAGTAGCACCGTGGGTTCGAATCCCACCCTTTCCGTTTAGTAACAACAAAGACATTGAAATGTTAAGAGATGCTTTAATGTCTACATATGAATATATGGGATTATAAAATGGCAGGGTTTTATCTTCTAATGCTGACATTTGTTGCATTAGTTGCTTATGCAGGTTATGATGAGACCATGAGACTCTTTGCTTACCTTGACTTACAAATCCGATATGCATTTGTAAGGACGCAAATGAAGTGGATGGGTTGGAAACTTAAGAGGCAACTTATTAAGGATACGACCGATTTTGAGAAGTTCCTTAAGGAGTACAAAGATGGAGAATAGAGAGCTGTCCGACCTATCTCTTGATAGGAAAGAATGCCCTAAGTGTGGTGCTACTTGGCTGAATGGTGAGCACTATTGGTCGGGAACTGGTAAGAAAGGAAACGAATTAGATCTTGCTGGTCTTGTATGTAACAAACTTGGTGATGATACCTGCATAAACCCTTGCAGGGGGGAAGACGGTGGAGTAACATGGGAGAAGCGTTTAACGGAACTGGAAGAGGATTTTCCTGAATGATTGAACCTCATGATGAGTTTGTAAGTCGTAGTGAAGTACAGGAGATGATTGATGATGCCATACGAAGACATAATCGTAATGCTGCGATTATTTCAATGTGTGTTGGTTGGGTTGTTCTTGCTCTTTTTGCTGAAGGTCTTCTTCGACTTATTGGAGTAATCCCACCACTCTTTTCTTGGCTAAACATAACACTTTAGTAAAGATGGAATCAGAAGAAAAGTTTACAGAAGAAGACGAAAAGAAACTTCAACAAGCAATTCAGTTTTTAAAGCACAGAGAAATGTGCCAAGAACCTTTTGATGGATACTGGGACGAGGAGGAAGAATGAAATCACTAATTCTTATTGCTTGCTTTTTACCTGTTGTTATAATCTACATAGTAATGAAATTATCTGTGTGGATTGCTGCTGTAAATTCTGAAAACGATTATGTCAGAGAAGATTCCAAACGAGAACACGGACCCTATTTGGCAGACGCATATGCAGATGTTGATGAAGAGAAAGAGAATTATTGAAACAGCACAGACCATTGACAGAGCACTCTGGGAATGGTATTCTGATAGGGGACTTGAGGTTCCTGATTGGAAAACGCAAGAAGATCCACAATGGTGGATTGATTATTTAAATGAACTTGGTATTGACCCAACAAATCCATAATGTCACACTTTGTAGCAGCAGCACTCAACAATCCAGTATTTCTTGGTATTCTAAGTGGTTCTCTTATTGTATTGCCCATAGCAGGAATGTGGGCAGTTCATAAATATAAGTGGGAGCACTGGGCACCGTTTGACAAAAAGAAAAAATGATCTTATAATAGTTCAGTAACGGGGCGTAGCTCAGTTTGGTAGAGCGCCGTCTTTGGGAGGCGGATGTCGTAGGTTCGAATCCTGTCGCCCCGATGCATATATATTATCAACAATGAAGATTTATTCTGTGGAACACTGGCAAAACAACTGGGACACCTTGATTGAAAGAGTTGAGAATGGGGAGCATATTGGAATCAGAAACGAAGAAAGTGGGCAAACTGCAGTAATGATTCCAGCAGATAATGAACTGCTGAGAATGTATACAGACCACGACGAAGCATCTTAAATTTAAAATTAAATTTTAGTTATGACACAGACAAGAATTGCGACCTCTGTAGGTCACTATGAAGAAGTTATTCCATCAGAACTAATTGATTTGATGGTCAAAGAGGTAAATAATATTGAGTTTGATTGTTTTTCTGAAGCTTATATTGGAGATACTGAAAACTCATCTATTGAAACTAAAACAAGAAACTCCAAAGTTAGTTGGTGGTATGAAGGGCACTGGGTATCTTCAATATTTTCACACTACTTTAATCTTGCAAATAGAACTTGTTGGGAATATGATCTAACCTTCATTGAGGGCATTCAAATTACAACTTATGATGTGGGAGAACATTATAGTTGGCACTCCGATTATGGTCTTTCGGATGAACCAGAGCATACTAGAAAGTTGAGTGCAACACTTCTCATAACAGATCCTTCAGAGTTTGAAGGTGGAGATCTTGAGTTTATTGACTATCATGGAAAAACTGTCGTTGCGCCAAGAACAAAGGGTACTATGATTATTTTTGACTCAAGAATTCCACATAGAGTTACTCCAATAACTAAAGGAAAACGTATTTCTTTAGTTAGTTGGATTTTTGGACCAAAACTCAGATAAATTATAATAAATGTTTTAACCTTAAAAAAATGAACTTAAATAAAAGTCAAATATTAAATTATTTGATTATTATATCATCCTTTTGGGCAGCAGTTATTGTCGGAATTTCTAAATTTCTATCAAAATCTTGGGTTGAAAACAATTTTGGAGAAACAATAAAACAATTCTTAATTAAGATTCTAAATTTTATTGATTTCTTATCAAAAGTCATTCGAGAAAATGTTGAAGAAAAGGATGAATAGACCACTTTAAATACTGGCATATTCACCTTGACTTCAAAGTTCAATTCCCTTATAATTAAAAGGTAATCAAACAAAACAATGACAATTACTTCCAAGTTTAAGAAAGAAATTCAGACCCTTCGTGGTGCGGCAAATGGAGATTTCTACCTTGATGTAAAGAATCCGAAACTCTACAAAAAGGTTCGCCGCTACTATGAAAACGAAGGTGTAGTATTCTCTGGTGATCCTCTTGATGACTATGAAATGCTTATGGAATATGTTCTTGCTGATCTTGAAACAGTTGAGGTTGCTTGATGAAAGTGATTAGGAAACCAACTGTTATTATGGAAAGATTTCCTTATCGTTATGTTCAAGTTGGTACATTAGAAATTAACGGTAAACCTGATTTTAGGATTCAAAAAGTTGATTCTTACACTGGACGATATCGTGATATGTATCTTTGTGATAATGAAATGCAGTTGATGACTGCCATTGAAGATTACAATTATACTCTCTGGTTGGACCCTGATAGAGTTCCTGCTTATGTGAAAAGTGATGAAAACGATGATGTATTTTGATGATATGGAACTCATGCAACTTCAGTTTTGTATGAGTCAAACTAAAAAAATGATGTCCATGGGTGGAGAAATCCGCCGACATGCTTCTATTACTCAAAAGATTGAAGAAGAAATGAAGCGACGCAAAGAAGCAACTGGTGCATATACTCCTGAAGGTGTATTGCGTCAGTTAGATGAGGATATTAAAAGATTCTCATAGTCACGGATGGACTTAAACAGCACTGGTCGGGAACCCCCCCTTTAGTCACGGAGAGACTCTAAAAGTACTGGTGGAGTCAAATTTGACCCAATATAACACAACACACAAATTAGGAGAATACCTATGACACCTTATGAACTTCGCTTTGAGATTTTTAAACAAGCAAATGCATTGGCGCAAGATGAATATCAATGCAAATATAGTACGGCATATGAATGGAACAAAGAGAATTCGGTTAAAATGGATTATCCAGAGTTTCCAAGTTATGCCGAAATTGAGAAACTTGCAGATAAAATTAATTCATTTGTAAGTTCAAAATAGGTTTCTTGCCATTCCTTAAAAGGGCAAGTGGTGCGGATGGGGTTAACCCCGCCAGGTTTCTTATTTCCTGTAAAAGAATAAGTGGCGTGCATGAAAAGACCTAACAGGATGGTTGCTAAACCATCCTTTTTTAGTGCCATGTATTATCTAAATAAAAATAAAGGTCAAATAAAAAAATGGCAAGAAAAACTTTTACGCAAAAACTTAAAGGTAATGCCAATAATAATTCTTCTCCATCTGCTCCAATTGAAACAAGTGTAAAAGTAGAAAGGTTAGAAGTTGCTCTACCAAAACCAATTTCAAAACCAAAAAGTTCGGAGTTGAGAATTCATGAGTTGGAGCAAAAGGTGGATAGTTTGGAGAAAAAAATTGAAAAACTTGTCGAAGTGTTGAATGATTATTCATTTTTAACTGCCAAGCACAAAGGTAATAAGTTGCCTTTATAATCTTGTTGCATGTTGTTTGATTATTTGATATAATGTACTGACTGATCAATCATATATGAAAGTTGCTTTAATTACTGGAATAACAGGACAGGATGGTTCTTATCTTGCAGAACTTTTACTGAGCAAAGGATATGAAGTTCATGGTATTGTTCGTCGTGCTTCATTGATCAATACTCATCGTATTGACCATATCTACAATAAAATCAATCTTCATTATGGAGACTTGACTGACTCTACCAATCTTGTAAGAGTCATTCAGCAAGTTCAACCTGATGAGATTTATAATCTCGGTGCTCAGAGTCACGTAAAAGTTTCTTTCGAGATGCCTGAATACACTGGGCAAACGGATGCTTTGGGAACTTTGCGTGTTCTTGAAGCAGTCCGTCTTCTTGGTATGGAAGAAAAGACTAGAATCTATCAAGCATCAACTTCCGAAATGTTTGGTAAGGTTCAAGAGATTCCTCAGAGAGAAACAACACCATTTTATCCACGGTCTCCTTATGGATGTGCAAAAGTTTATGGATATTGGATTACGAAAAACTATCGTGAGTCATATGGACTTTATGCTTGCACGGGCATTCTTTTTAATCATGAGAGTCCTCGCAGAGGCGAGACATTTGTTACTCGTAAGATTACTAGAGCACTTAAGGCCATTCAAGAAGAAAAGCAATCTATTCTTAGATTAGGTAATCTCAATGCCAAAAGAGATTGGGGGCACGCCAGGGATTTTGTAGAGGCAATGTGGTTAATGCTTCAACAGGATATCCCAGATGATTATGTAATTTCTACAGGTGAGCAGTATTCTGTTCGGGAGTTTGTTGACAAAGCGGCACCTTATTTTGGAATGAATATTGAGTGGAGAAATGAGGGTCTAAATGAGATTGGGATTGATAGGAATACTGGACAACTTCGTATTGTAGTTGATGAGAAATACTTTAGACCTGCTGAAGTTGAAACCTTACTTGGCGATGCTTCTAAGGCAAAAGAAAACCTGGGTTGGAAACCGAAAACGACATTTGATCAATTAGTAAAGGAAATGTGTGAAAATGAATGTTGAGTCTAAAATTTATGTTGCTGGTAATAGTGGGTTGGTAGGATCAGCAATCGTTCGTATGCTCCATATGAAGGGTTACACAAACATTCTTTCCTCACCATCTTCTAGGTGGGATTTGAGAAGACAAGAAGATGTTGAAACATTTTTCAGGATTAATGAACCAGAATATGTTTATCTTGCGGCAGCAAAAGTGGGTGGAATTGGTGCTAATAGTGATTATCCAGCACATTTCATTTATGATAATTTAATGATCCAATCAAATATTATTGAGGCAGCAAGGAAGTTTGGTGTTAAGAAACTTCTTTTCTTAGGCTCTTCTTGCATCTATCCAAAGATGTGTGAGCAACCAATCAAAGAAGAATACTTGATGACTGGTCCACTTGAACCAACAAATGATGCTTATGCTATTGCTAAAATCGCAGGTATCAAGATGTGTCAGGCATATCGAAAGCAGTATGGGTTTAATGCTATTTCCTTGATGCCAACAAACCTATATGGACCTAATGATAATTTTGATCTAGAAACTTCTCACGTTCTTCCTGCGATGATTGCAAAGTATCATTATGCAAATACTGAGGGATACACTATTGATATGGGTGGTCCTTGGTGGCCAGATGTAAAACTTTGGGGTGATGGTTCTGCTCGAAGGGAGTTTCTTCACGTTGATGATCTTGCAGAAGCTTGTTTTATTTGTATGAAAGATTATAATGATCCAGAACCAATCAATGTTGGGACTGGTGAGGATATTACTATTAAAGAACTTGCCAACATTATTTCAAATGTGATTGGTTTTCCTGGTGACACCGAATGGGATACTTCCAAACCAAATGGAACTCCAAGAAAGGTTCTTAATGTTGATAAGATCAAATCTCTTGGATGGAAACCACAAATTTCTCTGAAGGAAGGGATTTATAAAACTTACGAATGGTATAAAGATCAATGAAATTTCTTACATTTTTAAACTCAGGATGTCTTGATATTTGTTTAAATATGTTGAAGTCTGCTGAAAATGTAGGCATCGATATGGATGATTTTATAATTGCTTGTATGGACGAGGAAGTCTACAATTCCCTCTCAACTTCTGGATATAAAGGTGCTTTTCTTTATATGAATCAGAAAATAAAAGAATATCAAGACTGGACTTTTAATCAGAATAGTGGATTCAGAAATATTGTGAGGCATAAGTGGAAGATTATTGACCAGGTTCAAAAGGAACATCCAAACCTAATGTGGGTTGATACTGATATTGTTTTCAAAGAGAATCCCGTAAAACTACTCACAGGGCACGAAGAAGTATTGTTCCAGACTGATGCTCCTGGTTCTACAATCTGCACTGGGTTTATGGTCTTCAATGAAACTCAAGAGTGTCGTCAGTTGATTGCTGAATGTGGTGCTGATGACTCCGATGATGATCAATTGATTATGAATCGTATTGCATTGAGTAAATACAATGATTACGTTGCTCTGTTGTCAGAAGATCTTTTTCCAAATGGTAATGTTTATTATCAGCAAGGTAAAAAAGAAAATGCTATGATTGTTCATAATAATTGGATGGTTGGTGTTGAAACTAAGATTCGTAAGTTTAAGGAGGAAGGACTGTGGTTTATTTGAATGAAGAGTATCTGAGACCAAAATCATTAACTCCAAACTATCCACCATATCATCAAGGCGAATATCTCGAAGAGTATTTTTATAGTCTTTATCAAAAGTTGGAAATTAAACCTGAAAGAGAATATATTGATATTTTCTGGTCTAATATTTTCTGCAATAAAATTTGGGCGGGAAAAGAATATCCAGATCTCCAAGGATTATTGAACACTTCTCTTGATGAGAATGGAAAGTATTTTACAGTTTGTCAACAAGATGACGGACCTTTTGAAGATTTTCCTGAAGATACTATGATCTTTTCTGCAGGTGGAAATCGTAAAAAAGGTAATGTAATTCCTATCCCATTAGTTTGTTCTTCTGTTCCCGAAACACCTAAACGAGATCATAAATATTTTGCATCTTTTATTGGATCTAATACTTATTGGGTTAGAACGGATATGGTAAAGGCATTTAGGGGAAAGGATGATTGTCTTGTTAAAGCAGGTAACTGGAATATTAATGTTGGAGAAGAAAAATTGAATAATTTTCTTCACGTTATGTCTGCTTCTAAGTTTTCCCTTTGCCCTAGAGGATATGGGACAACAAGTTTTAGACTTTATGAATCAATGCAATTAAATACAGTTCCCGTATACATTTCGGATGATCATGCACTTCCTTGGTCTGATGAGTTGGATTGGGAAGAGTTTTGTGTCATCATCGATGATGATCATATTGGGGATACTTATAATATTTTAAAGAATATTTCTGATGATATATACACTGAGATGTTGAAGAAGGGTCAAGAACTCTATAATAAATACTTTTCTCTTCAAGGTGTCTTCGATAATATTATTAAGAGAGTTAGATGAAAAAAGTTCTTTTAGTGTTTGGATCTTATAATGATCAAAGGCAACAATTCTTTGATACTTATATGACTCCTAGAAATCAAGAGTATGCCGATAAGCATGGATTTGAATATCTTGAATTGAAAGACAATCTTTACAAGTATCGTGGAAATTATACTTGGTTAAAGTTTACCATTCTTGAGCAGATGCTTGATGAAGGATATGTTGTTGATGGGGATATAGTTACTCATTTAGATGCCGATATGTGCATTGTAAATACTGAAGAACTTTATCAAACAAATAAATCTTTTTCATATTCTATTGACTCTGGCAATACTCATTGTATGGGCAATTATTCGATTAGAGTTAATGAATGGTCTAGGCAATTGGTTGCAAATATTTTATCCGAAGAGAGATATCAAGCATTAAATGATGTGAAAACGATTCATGAAAGATTTGGATATGTAAATAGTTTTTGGCATGAGTTTAGAGAACAAGCATCTTGGTATTCTCTTGCAGGCATTAAGAGGCACTCGGACGAACCTTTCTGGAATCTTCCTGATTATGGATGGCATTCTGATAAAACAGATTGGACTGTATATTCTCTAGAAGAACTTTATGAGCACGTAGAGATTCTTCCTACGGCATGGAATGTTACTGAGATGGAAGGAGAATCAAATTGTGAGTTCTTGATTAATAAGGTAAATAGAGAAGATACAATTATTCGCCACTTTGCTGGTGGTCAACAATGGAGAAAGGAGTGGTTTGAATGACTAAAAAAATATTTCTAGACTGTGGAACAAATTTGGGGCAAGGTCTTCTGCAATTTGTCGATAAAGGTATTATTGATGATACCTTTGATATTCATTGTTTTGAACCAAATCCATATGCAATAGAATTCTCTAAGAAAAGATTTTCTGAAGATCAGCATAAGAGTCTGTCTATAACATTCAATCAGGTTGCTCTGTGGATTGAAGAGTGTGAAAAGCAATTGACTATTGAGTCTTTTGATGGAGAGTATGTTTGTCAACACACGGGCGAGCACCTTGGATATGATTTAAAGTCTGGTGGTGCCACTAATATTATGGAAGATGAATGGGCAAAACCACATTACATTGATAGCAAAGATCTTGACAACACAATCAATGTTAAGTGTATAGACTTTTCGGAGTATATGAAAAACAATATCAACAAAGATGACTATGTTGTCTGTAAGATGGATATTGAAGGTGCTGAATATGAAGTTCTTGGAAAACTAATAGATGATGATACTATTGATTTGATTGATGAAATTTATATTGAGTGGCATAATCATTTACTTAAGAGCAACTATAATACTCAAATGTTTATAGAAGAAATTCGCAGAAGGAATATAAAGATTGAGAGTTGGATCTGATTATGAAAAAAGAAACTCTGACAGTTGATTTTGTAGACTTTTGGCCAAATCTTATTAAAACTGATAATTACTTTTACCACCTATTGAGTCAAGAGTTTGATGTTATTATTACCGATCAAGAACCTGATATTCTATTTCACTCTGTTGACTACTTTAGACAGCAGAATCATCTGAGGTATAACAACGGTAAGACAAAGAAAGTATTCTACACTGGAGAGAATCAACCAGCAGATTTTAATCAGTCACACTTTTCTTTTACTTTTGAAGATATTGAAGACGAGAGGAACTATAGACTTCCTCTCTGGGCAATGCACCTTAACTGGTTCAATGTTCCACACAATGAAGAGCGTGATCAATCATATCTCCATCCCGTAGATAAGTTCTTGGGGAAGGACTTATCTAACCTCTCTGATAAAAAGTGGTTCTGTTCTTTTGTTGCAACACAACCAAAAGGTAAGAGAGTTGACTTTGTTCCCAAACTTATGAAAAGGGGAGAAGTTCATTGTGGTGGTGGACTCTATAATAATATTGGAGGACTTCTTGAGGGTAGAGGTGATCAAGAAAATAAAATTAACTTCTTGAATTACTTCAAGTTCAATATCAGTTTTGAGAACACTTCTAACAATGGTTATGTGACTGAGAAAATTATTCAACCAATGTTTACTAATACTATCCCAGTCTATTGGGGTGCTCCTGATGTTGTGAATGATTTCAATGAGAAGTCTTTTATCAACGCTCACGCCTTCGAAAGTGACGATGAGTTGATTGACTACATACTTCAGGTTGACAAAGATCAAAGTCTCTATGAAGAGATTCTGAGTGAACCTTGGTTTAAGAACAATAAGATTCCAGAGTTTGTTAAACCAGACAATGTTCTAAAATTCTTTAAGGATAAAATTTTGAAATGAAAACTTACATTATTCACTATACAAAACTTGAAGATAGAAAGTCTAATATTATTTCTTCCCTGTCAGAAGGTGACTTTGACTATGAATTCATAACTGATTATGATAAAGAAGAGATTGAAGGCAATGAATATTATAAACCAGACGAACAGATGTTTGATGAGAAGATCAGATATCTCTGGGACAGTAGAGTTCATAAGTTTAGAATTATTAATCCAGCAGAAATCTCTTGCACAATTAAGCATATCCTTGCAATAAAAAAGATTGCTAATCAAGAGGAAGAAGTTGGATTGATTCTTGAAGACGATGCTATTCCTATTGAGGGTGGTTTGTTTGATAAGATTCAACAATTAGTTGAGACTGCACCAGAAGATTGGGATTCTATTTTTATGGGTGCTGGTTGTGGTATTGATTTTATGAATCAAAAACTACAAGGTTGTTCTTTGATAAATGAAAGATTTGCTCAAGTACCACATCCCTCAACAAACTGTGCTGAAGCATATCTTCTTAAGAAAGAATCTGCAAAAAGAATTTATGAATCTATCGTTCCTTTTCAACTTGTGAGTGATTGGGAACTTGCATATCATTTCTACAAATTAGATATGAATGTTTACTGGTCTATCCCACCACTTTTTTATCAAGGTTCTAAGAGTGGACAATATAATTCGGAGTTGAGGTAATTTATGGAAAACTTTTTAATCACACAAGGATGTACTGGAACTTATGCTCTGATTAATTCTGTTGGTAAGCATTTTAATCGGGGATTTAATCATACAATAAATCATCATCATAGAAATCCAAATTATGAAATTTTTGGAAAAAATTCCAGAGTGGTTTATTTAATGTGTAATCCATATGATTATGTTTTATCTTGCTTTCGTCGTTGGGAAAATACTGATGGTATTAGATCTCATAATCAACAGTGTGGGGGAGATAATGAATATTATGTAAGTAAAAACTATAAGGGATTGGAAGATTTTCTGTCAGATCCATATGATTGTTTTAAGTATAAAGAACACGCTGATGGATACTTGTATAACGATCGGAGAAAATATAATTTACTTTTTGCCAAGTATGAGGTATTATCTGAGTGTGGAATAAAACCAATTTTGGACTTTTGGAATTTGGATAATGATCCAAACTGCTTTAAATTTAAACAGAGAAGTAGTAATTGGAAAAACGAAAGTCAGGAGATCAAAGATCTATTGGAATTTAAGTATGGTGATGTTATGAAATGGTATGAAGAACTTCCTTTGATGCAAGAATTAAAATGAGAATAGCATTCCATGATAACTCTTTAACATTAAGAGGGACAACCGTTGCACTTTATGATTATGCTTACTGGACGAGAGAGTATCTAAACATTGAACCAATTATTTTGCACAATAGTACATATGTCGGCAATGACGAAAGTGTAATAGGTAAATTTAAAAAAGAGTTTTCAGTATTTTCTTATACTGAAAAATCAGAGATAGATACGATTCTTTCAAAGAACCATTGTGATTCATTTTTTGCAATTAAAGGTGGATCATCAGATGGTATAGTCGCAAAAGAGTGTAAGAATCTTATTAACGCAGTATCAGGTCACTGGCAATCTAACTGGATTCATGGTGATGTTTATGCTATGGGATCAAAGTGGCTTTCTAAGATAACAAATTATCAGATTCCTTTTGTCCCACATATGGCATACCTTCCAGAAGTTGAAGGTGATATGAGAGAAGAATTGGAAATACCGAAGAGTGATTTAATCATTGGAAGAAACGGTGGATGGGAAACTTTTGATATAGATTTTGTAAAGAAAGCAATACAGAAAGTTCTTGATGAGAGATCTGATATTTGGTTTGTTTTTCAATTTACTCAACCATTCATAAAGCATGATAGAGTGATATATCTTCCTGGTAGTTCTGATATGAATAATAAGGTTAGATTTATCAATACTTGTGATGCTATGCTTCATGCAAGGTATGTTGGAGAATCTTTTGGACTTTCTTGTGCTGAGTTTTCGATTAGAAATAAACCTGTGATTACTTATGAAAAATCCCCAGAAAGAAATCATATAGATACACTGGATGAAAAGGGAATCTACTATGAAAACTATTCCGAAATTCTCCATATTCTTAGGAATCTTGATAAGAAGGAAATAAATTCTTTAGACTGGAATTGTTATCAAGACTATACTCCAGAAAAAGTAGTTCAAAAGTTTAAGGAAATTTATCTATGAGTATTGAGAGTTATTTGATTGAGTTGTCTAAAACTTATACCCCAAATACACTATTAGACATTGGAGCACATCATGGAAATTTTTCTATGTTTTGTAAAGGGGTATGGAAAAATATAGATTCTTTAATGTTGGAAGGCAATGAAAATTGTGAAGAATTTTTAGAAAATTTGCCATTTTCTCATTGTATTGTTTTATTGAGTGATACCAATAAAGAAGTAACATTACACTTAAATCCAAAAAATCCTACTTGTACAGGAACTTCTTATCTAAAAGAAAAAACTAGAAATTATAAAGATAGTGTTCAAGTTAAAAAAAATACATTTACTTTAGATGAAGTTATAAGTGAAGTTGATAATAAGACTTTCGATATAATTAAAATCGATACTCAAGGATCTGAGTTGGATATTATTAAAGGTGGACTTGAAATAGTAAAAAAAGCATCTTATGTTATACTAGAAGTTGCCACACTTCAATACAACGAAGGCAGCCCTTTGTTTGATGAAGTTATTGATTATATGAAACAAATTGGATTTTCAAAATATGATATTATAGAAGAGCATAAGTGGATGAATAAAAATCAAGACTTTCCTTACGGTAGTGTTATACAAGTTGATGTTGTATTTTCAAAAGAGTAAAAATGAAATCATTAGTAACTGGTGGAGCAGGTTTTATTGGATCTCATTTGGTAGATAAACTACTTGAGATTGGTCATGAGGTTGTTGTTATTGATAATGAGAGTGCAGAATCTAATAGTGAATTTTATTGGAATGATAAAGCGCAGAATTATAAGTATGATATTTGTGATTATGAAAAAACAAAAGAACTTTATGATGGTGTAGATTATGTGTTTCATTTAGCAGCAGAAGCAAGAATTCAACCAGCAATAAAAAATCCACTTTTAGCAGTTAAAACAAATGTATTGGGAACTGCTACAGTGCTTCAGTGCTCTAGAGAATCTGGTGTTAAGAAAGTCATATATTCATCATCTTCTTCTGGATATGGGCATAATGAGACTCCAAATAATGAAAATCAATTGGATGATTGTCTAAACCCTTATTCAGTATCTAAAATTTCTGGAGAAAAACTTTGTTCAATGTATACAAAGTTATTTGGATTAAAAACAGTAATTTTTAGATACTTTAATGTATATGGAGAAAGACAACCACTGAAGGGACAATATGCTCCTGTGGTTGGTATATTTTTACGTCAAAGATCCGAGGGCAATCCACTAACCATTATTGGTGATGGGGAGCAGCGTAGAGATTTTACTCACGTATCTGATGTTATTAATGCGAATATTTTAGCAGCAACTGTTAACGTTGAAGATTATTACTATGGACAACTCTATAATGTTGGTCCCGGTAAAAATTATTCTATCAATGAAATAGCAAATGTTATTTCCGATAATCAGATAAATATAGAACCAAGGATGGGGGAAGCAAGAGAGACTCTTGCGAATAATAATAAAATTAAATCTGTTTTTGGTTGGTATCCAAAAGTAAACTTGATCGACTGGATTGAAAACAATGAATTTATTGCTTGAATATTTTAATTCCTCAAATCATATGAGGAATGGAGAATATCTGTATTGTTTACATCAGAACCTTGGGAATGATTATATTGAAAACGTATATCTTTTCATGGAAGAAGATGCGGAATTAAATTTTGAATCTCCAAAAATTAAAAAGGTTATTAATAAAGAGAGACCAACTTATAAAAAATTATTTGATTTTTGTAATGAGAATTTAAAAGATCAAGTTTGTATTGTTGCAAATGCTGATATTATCTTTGATGATACCTTGAGATATTTTAATAGTATTGATATGGATAAAAATTTTTATGCATTGACTAGGTGGGAAATTTCTACAGGTAATGGGAAAGATTGGGAAATTGAACCCTATGATAATGCAGCATCTCAAGATAGTTGGATCTTTAAAACTCCAATTTCTTCATCTGATAAAATGAATTATACTATGGGGAAACCTGGGTGTGATAATAAGATTACATATCATATGAGAGAACTTGGATATACTTGTCGAAATCCTGGAAAGAAGGTAGTAACTGTTCATTTCCATCCAACAAATTGGAGAACTTATCATCCAAATGATGATAGGGTTCCTGGTCCATATCTTCTTATTTCTCCTGTTGATAATTTTAATGGAGAACCTCATTACATTGAAATTGATGGATTTGATTCTCAAGGTAGAGCGTATAGAAAGGTTAAGAAAGAAACCACTTGACAACTTTCTAATGCTCTGGTATTATAAATAAGTGATCACTACTGAATGCCTCAACTACTCGCTGCAAGAACGTGATACAAACGGGACGAGTCGAAGTCCCTGACATCTGTGGGTAACCATTCCACAAGTAAAAACTACGAGGTAACTAAAATGTTCAACAAAACTGTTTTCGCAGCCGCTGCTGCTGCTCCTTTCATGGCCACCGCTGCGTTTGCAGGTCCCTACGTCAACGTTGAAGCCAACAGTGGTTTCGTCGGTAGCGACTATGCAGGCACTGTAACCGACATCGCTATTGGTTACGAAGGCGCTCTGGGTGAGAACGCTGGTTGGTATGCTCAGGCAGGTCCTGCTATCGTTGCCATTGACGGTATCGATACTGATACTCAGTTCTCTGGCAAGGCAGGTCTGGGTGTTGATGTCACCGAGAACGTTAATGTCTACGGTGAGTTCTCCTTCCTGACTGCTGAAGGTGATAATAACTACGGCGCTAAGGCAGGCGTAACCTATCGCTTCTGATATTCTGATTAGAATGTGATATAATTGGGGAGAGGAAACTCTCCCCTTTTTTTATGAAAAAGATCCTTACAAGTCCAATAACCCACTTCAATCTTTTGGTGGTGGGTTCTTTTATTGCCATTCAACTTGTTCATATGAATGCTCATAGATCTCTTGAGGTTGATGTTGACTCTTATGTTCTTGAATATTGTCGCAAAAATAAAGAAACTTGTCAGAACTATTTGAGGCAATATTAGGATATCCTAACTAGAGGGGCTTGACCCTTCTTTATTTTTGCTATATAATTGTGTTGTAAATCTTTACAAAAGTATAATGACTGTAACAAAGAATGAATTTGGTCAAATGAATATGTTTGCCAAAGAGCCTGCAATGTATATGACAAAGGAGGCACTTGAGCGTTATGGTATTGAACCTCACTCTGAGAAAGCAGAGAAAATGAATGGTCGCTGGGCAATGCTTGGCATTATCGCAGGCTTGATTTCTTACGCAGCAACTGGTAAACTGTTCTTTGGTATCGTTTGATTCTCTGATGACTTATCCTGCTCCTGAAATTCTTGAAGACGATCCTTGGTTTGGACCTGCTCCAGAAACTGAGAGATCTATTGAACTAAAACAAATTCTTATTAGTGAGCAGATTCTTGAAGAAGAACATTATGAAGAATACACTGAGAAACCAGTAACAATCAAAGAACCTGAAAACATTCACGAAGTTCTGTATCAAATGGCAACTGAAAATGTTGCTACTACTCTTTCTCTAAATCCTCTTCCTACTTTTGGTGGTGGGTCGGAGAGTTATCAAGAACCGTGGATGTCAGGAGTAGGACCACATTTCTAAGGAGACTTGACAATGACCGCAACAATCTTTACAATAACAAGTGTTGCCTTTTTCGTTTTACTGGCACACTCTGTAAATCAACTATCTAAAACTTACTGAAACTAATGGCTTTTAATATCACTCTTCAAAATCCTGATGGCACTGAGAATGTAATTCAGTGTGAAGAGGACCAATACATTCTTGATGCTGCTGAAGAGGCAGGTTTGGATATGCTCTATTCCTGCCGTGCTGGTGCTTGCTCTTCTTGTGCAGGCAAACTGGTAAGCGGTAACGTTGATAATAGTGAGCAGTCATTCCTAGATGATGAACAAGTAGAAGAAGGATACATTCTTACTTGTGTTGCTTATCCCACAAGTGATTGTGTAATCCTCACTGAACAAGAAGAAAACCTTTAATTTTTTAGGAGAAAACAAATGAAATTCGGATGGACACCTGAGGCAGAAATTCTTAACTCTCGCCTTGCAATGCTTGGATTTGTCATTGCTGTTGGAACTTATGCCACGACTGGTCAAATTATTCCTGGAGTATGGTAATGCGTAGAGAAAAGTATCAAGTTCCTCAAGTAGAATTTGTTTTTCGTGAGGATGGTGAGTTTGTAACTCGCACAAGTGCTGAAATCTTTGCTGGTAAGCGAGTTGTTATTTTCTCTCTTCCTGGTGCATTTACTCCTACTTGTAGTGCCTATCAACTTCCTGGTTTTGAAGAGAAGTATGATGAGTTTTCTGCACTTGGCATTGACGAAATCTATTGTATTTCTGTGAATGATGGGTTTGTAATGAATGCTTGGGCTAAGGATCAAGGAATCGAAAAGGTTAAACTGATTCCTGATGGCAATGCATACTTCACTCGCGGCATGGGTCAACTTGTGCTCAAATCTAATCTTGGTTTTGGTGAGCGTTCTTGGCGTTATGCTGCTGTAGTTACTGATGGAGTTATCGAAAAACTCTTTGAGGAACAAGGCAGATGCGATAATGCTGGTGAAGACCCTTACTATGAGACCACTCCCGAAGCAGTGTTTAGATATGTTTCATCCACAGTAAAGGTTGG
>Ga0213867_1000482_pt1 | contig 17893 bp, 12 predicted proteins | sample PICome_12_FD_160120 | JGI IMG/M metagenome (GOLD analysis project Ga0213867, IMG submission 160120) | Coastal seawater microbial communities near Pivers Island, North Carolina, United States - PICO540 | ecosystem: Environmental > Aquatic > Marine > Coastal | place: USA: North Carolina... | reverse complement strand
TCCACAATAGATTTGTAAATGATTTTTCTACGGCATGTTATGTTATTACTAGACATCATGCAGAAAAAATAATTAAAAATCATGTTAGGGGGGAAAAATATAAATTAGATAATGGCGTAAAACCGAGACCTGTTGCAGATGATTTAATTTATAATTCTGGAGCAACTTATGCATCACCTTTGCTCCTATATAAAATTGATCTTGGTTCTACCATTCACCCAGATCATATTGATATGTTCCATAGAAGTTCCTATCAAGGAATTTTGAATTTCTGGAAATCAAATGGTGCTAAAATTGATATAGATATTATCACAAGTTATGATCCGTATCTCGGAAAAGTTTCTGAACCTGGAGGAAAACAATGACAACATTATCGAAACAAATTAGAGAAGGTACAAAAGAATCTCATACAATGGCAGAGAATACAGGGTTTATCACCTGTTTTCTAAAGGGTGTTGTAGAGAAAAAATCTTATGTTAAACTCATGTCAGACTTATATTATGTTTACTCTGCAATGGAGGAGGAGTTTGAAAAACATAAGAATCATCCAATCTTAAGTAAAATTTACTATCCAGAACTATTCAGAAAAGAATCTATTGAAAAAGATCTTGAATATTATCATGGAGAAGACTGGAAGAATAAACTTACTCAGACTTCATCTTGTAAAGAGTATGTGAATAGGATCAGAAAAATTTCAGATACTTCTCCAGTACTTTTGATTTCTCACCACTATACAAGATACATTGGAGATCTTTCTGGTGGTCAGATTTTAAAAAAGATTGCGCAAACTGCTCTAGGTGTTGATGACTCTGGAATGAATTTCTATATCTTCACAGACATTCCAGATGAAAAAGAATTTAAAAATAATTATAGAAGTGCATTAGATTCACTCGATTTGACTGAAATTGAAATTGATTCTATTGTTGCCGAAGCAAATGAAGCATTCAGATGTAACATGAAAGTCTTTAATGAAATCGAGGGTAATCTTATTTCAGCAATTGGCAAAATGCTATTTTCATCACTAACTCATCGTCAAAGAAAAGGTAGTACAGAAGATGGTTGAAGAATTTAAAGAATTTCTCTTAGGATCTTGGGATAATAGAAGACAAGCATTCTCTTTTCCCTCACAATATTCTCAAATATCATTGAGACATGAACTTCTACAAAATGGTATGATTTATGGTGAGCAAAGATATACTGTTCGTAAGCAACCTCCATACAGACAATTTGTATTAGAAGTTAAGCAAGTTGAAGATAAAATTATTGTTAGTAGTTATAAAGTAAGGGATGGAAATAAATATCTATACTTTACTGATATTGACAAAATAACAAAAGATGATTTAGAAAAAAATGAAGGTTGTGATTGTATATTCATAAAACAAGAAGATACTTACATCGGTAGAATTATCGGTTGCGATTGTATTGTGGAGAGAAATGGCAAAGAATCTTTCTTGGTTACTATTTCAATATTGAAAAAAGATAAATATAAAGTGATAGACCGAGGATATTCTCCAGAAACAAAAGAAATGCTCTGGGGATCAGAACATGGAATGTTTGAATTTGATAAAGAACTAAACTAATAATATTTTTTGTCATTTAAACTCAAGTCGTAGGAGACAATGGCAAAATACCTAAGTCAACTTCAAAGAACACTAAAAGTAGGTGTATCATCTTATACAGATAATACTACTGCTTTACAAGTAACTGGCAAGGTCGGTATTAAAACTGATCTTGCTAGTTCTGATTTACATGTCCAAGGAGATGCTCTAGTTACTGGCGATCTTCAAATAGACACCACCCTAAAATCAAATGACGCTCTTGTTACTGGAATAAGTAGTTTTAGGGGTAAAGTTTCTATAGGTTCTACAACAATTGAACCTACTAGAGATCTTGATGTTGCTGGACCATCAATCTTCAGAGATTATATTGATGTAGATAATTTTGTATCTGCTCAAGAATATTATGGACCTCTTAGATTTGGAGAACCTGATGGGGGATTTAAACCTGGTGCTGTTGATATTGAAATAGAAGATTATACAAAAAATTCTATAAATGATATAAACTTCATTTTGGGTAAATTAGTACCAAAACCACCTACTACGATTGATGGTGCAGTATTCTCTGTTGTAGGTCTTACTAATGGAATATTATGTGCTGAATTTACTCCAACAAACAATACTCTAAATGTTTTTTCTGTTACTCCTGGAGTTCAATATCCAAGAAATATTGACAATACAGTAACTTCAACTTGGTTAACCGAATATGGTCCCGGAGATCAGGGCGAAGTTTCTGCGATGATTAATTTTGTCGCTACTGGTAGTAAATTGATGGCATCAAACGATGTGATCAATCCAGATAATACTATAACAAATGATGCAAAAAGTGACAATGGATCTTATGGTTCTTTAGAAATTGCTAATGATAAAGATGCATTCTTTTCAACAAGAAACCTTGGTATAGCATCAGATTTCTATGAAGTATATGATTCTAGAATGGTTGATTCTACAAGTCCTAACGGATTTAATATGGCATATATTAAACATCAAGTTGGGGGAAATATTTTCGAATCTGAAAAGTATCTTTATTATGAAGATCCAAGTACAGTAACTGCTCCTGTATTGACAGTAACTACACCAATTACACCATCTTCTCCAGTATTAAATTATTCTTCAGGAATTCCTCATTATACACAATCATCAAGTAATGCATTCACATATGAAGTGACTTGTTTGAATGCTACTGGTGATATGTATTCTAATTATACGTTCTTAACATCATCTGGACAGACAACAGGATTCCAGAATGGTGGAAATAAAAATTATAGCAACTTTGGGGGATCAAACCCACCAGTAAGAAATTTTGGTGTAGGTGCTGGAGTTACTGCTACAGTGTCACAGATTCCTAGAGATCTTCATATTAGAGTAACTGCAGATACTCAAAAGTTCTCATTATATACTGCAAATACTCCTTATGGATCTGATACTGTGAGGGCAATCATTCCACAATTTGTAAATATTATGGGAACAACTGCTAGAACTGATGTGATTGATGAAGATAATATTTTAATACAAACTTTGGGATCTGGATCTGGCAATGCAAGAAGAGTTAATTCTGGATCTACGGGAGACAATCCAATCCCAGTTTATACCTCTTGGATAGCGTCAAATCCTGTTGCCTCTTACGAAGCAACTGTAATTGGTGGTGATTTGAAGCATAATCAAACAAACTATTCAACAGGTTATTTACCAATAGGTCCTGATTATTCTTCTGGAAGAAGTGGATCACAATACTTCCAGTTAGAGATGATAAGATCAAATGTATCTGAGTTCTTGATCGTTATCAATGGATCATACTCTGGTTGTTGGGTTTCCATGCCTGATAACTCTGCATGGACTACATCACTTGCAGGAACTAATGGTTGGGCAGATATGTTCCAAGCATATCGTGGATCTGGTGTTCCAACAACTGCTCTTCCAGGATGCGCTTTTGCTGGAAATATGACTGGTGGATCAGGTACATTTACTTGCGTATTTGGTACTGAATCATCTTCAAATGATGTTAATAATAGAATCCTTGTTAGATTTAAACTGAATTCTGGTAATCAAATCAATACCCTATCATTCAGAAATACCTAGTAAAAAATGGCAATTTCCCAACAACAAAAAGTAGATTATCTACTCAAAAAAATAGGTTATTCATCATCAAAAACTGGTATTGCTGAAGATTCGAGTATAACTGGAACGAAAAAAGCACCATTTGCGGAACCAATTCCATCACCTATAGTTTTATCTAATAAAGGTCTTTGGTTTGAATCAAATTTAATACCATCAACTCCACCAACATCAGATTTAATTGTAGTCCCTGGAGAAGGTTATCCTTCATATACTTTAATAAAGACTTATGGGGAATCGAATGCTTTTAGAATGACTGAAGATAATACAGTTGGTGGTAGAAGAAGTTTTATTGCCAGAGAAGTTTATGGTGATAATACTTCCCCAAACATAAACAATTGGATAGATACACAATTTAGTCCAGATTATATCGTAGAAGTTTATGCCGGAAATCCAGCTTTTGGTGGAATTAAACTATCTGCTGGTGGTAGTGGTAATAATGATGAATGGTTTTTTGATTATTCATCTGGAGTTTTGAATTTTTCCGGAACCAATGTTCCTGCTCCAGTTGTTTCTGGAGAAGATGTTTATATTAAAGCATGGAGGTATGTAGGAACAGTTGGTGTTATTGTAGACTATGATGGGGGATTGTATTAAAGATAAATATTTAAAAATATTAATTTAGCATAATGTCGGGATCTTCTTCAGTTGTCAGTTTAGTAATAGAAAGGGGGACTGATTTTGAAGCTTCTTTTTATCTCACGGGAGATGATGGCGGTCCATTGAATTTACTTTATTCCACTGGGGAAGCAATTTTAAAAAAACATCCATCATCTGTTTCAGAATATCCATTCAAAGTGGGAATAACGACAGAAGATTCTGAAGTGAATATTTCTATGGGTAGAACGATGACTTCAACTTTACCTTTAGGTAGAAATCAACTTGATGTTTTTATTGAAAATGCCGAATTAGATTTTGTGGTGAGAGTTATCACTGGTACTGTTATAGTAGAAGGTACTAATTTATGACTAATAAAATTCTAGGATCTATTAGTTATGGTGTTAAAGTAGAAAAGAAAAGAAAATTAAAAGTAACAACAAGATCGGGGATAATTATGGCAAGAAAACTTGCAGACTTATTAGATGTTGATGTTAGTAATGTCCAAGATAACTTTATTTTAAAATATGATGCAACGGATCAAAAATATAAGGCATATAATCCAGATGAGATTATTTCAGATGCTATTAGTGATGGATTGCCCCAAGAAATTATTGACTATCTAAATGATACTTTAAATCCACAATCTCTAATAGATGCAGTGACTCAAATTTATGAATATATTGATAATTTGACATTAGGAAAACTCGCTAATGTTAAAGGATCTGTAGATTTTGCAGACGACACTTTTGTATTAAGATATGATAAACAAACTGAGAAGTATGAATCTGTTGATCCGGATGAAATTCTCGTATCTGCTATACAAGAACCTAGTGGTTTACCACAACAATTTGTAGACTATTTAAATCAAATACTCATACCAAGTCAATTATCTCAATTAATTTCTAATCTTGATGAAACAATTAAAACTTTGGAATTGAGTGATTTAGTTAATGTTAATGATACTCAAGTGTTAGATAAGTATGTCATAATGTATAACGCTGCTGTGGGAATTTATGAAGCAGTTAATCCTGATGAAATTCTTAAAGCTACTGTACAAGAAGTCACGGAAGAAGGTCTTCCAGAAGAATTCTTACAACAACTTGATGATGATCTTGATAACAGAATTGATGTTGATGCCGGAACATATTAATATTCTAAATATTAAGCAGGAGTATACTTCCCTAAAATGGCAAAATATCTAAGTCCAACACAAAGAAATTTAACAGTTGGTATAAGAGACTATACTGATTTTGAAACTGTATTGACTGTTATTGGTAATGCCAATATCACGGGCGACTTATTTATTGATGGCGGAAGATTCTTAGTCGATTCTGAAACATTCACTCTAAGAGATCCACTAATCGAACTTGGGTTAATATTAGATCCTGAAAGTGGTGAACTAGTACAACCTGATAAAGATTTTGGTAATGATGTTGGTGTTGTATTAAATTATTTTGACACAGAAACCAATTCTGCCGAAAGAGCAGCAATGTATTATGATAATGATGATGATAGAATGAAATTTGTCAGACAAGCATCAATATCGGGAAATAGTGTTGTTGCAAGTGCTTATGCAGCATTAGAAATAGGTTCTTTATGGGTTAATGATTGTGCTGGGCAGTCACAAGTTATTGATTGTGTTAATGAAGAAAGATTGCTAACAAATATATCAATAGATTGTGGATCATATGGTTCTTGAGTGATTACTTTTTTTATAAATAAAAATAACTAAAAAAAATTACGATTCGGATTAATGGCAAGTCCTAAAATTAGATTCAAAAGATCTTCTGTTCCAAATAAAATCCCAACCGTATCGGATTTACCACTCGGTGAAATAGCCATCAATACTTATGATGGTGAAGTGTATATGGCCAGAAATAGACCTGGCATTGGTACTGATATCGTAAGAGTTGGTGCTGGAGCAACGGTAATAAACGTCCTTTACGTAACGCAAGATGGTAACGACAATAACACAGGTAAGAAACTCGGAGACGCCAAAAGAACCATTAAAGCTGCCGTCGCAGAGTCTGTCCCAGGAACAGTTATTAAAATTAGTGCTGGAGTTTATCTAGAAGATAATCCAATCGTACTTCCCGATAATGTATCCGTTGTTGGAGATTCGCTTCGTGAAGTTACGGTCACTCCAAAAAATCAAGGTGACTTGTTCTGGTTAGACAATGGATGCTATATTGCAGAAATGTCATTCATTGGACCCGAACAAAAATCTAATGGAGCTATCGTTACTTTTAATCCAGAAGTAGTGCCATATATTGATCAGTCTCCATATATCCAAAACTGCACCAACTTTATTCCCGGAACTGTAGGTCTTAACATTGATGGTGAACAAGCCATTGGACCTATCAAGTCTATGGTTCTTGACTCTTATACCCAAATTAATCCAGGTGGTTTAGGAGCAAAAATCTTCAATGAAGCATTTGCTCAGTTGGTATCCATGTTTACCATCTGTAGTGATACTGCTATTTTATGTCAATCTGGTGGTGCTTGTGACCTTACCAACTCAAACTCTTCATTCGGTAACTTTGGACTTGTTGCTGATGGTGTTGGTCCTCTCAAGTATGTTGGTATAGTAACATCCAATGCAGGGACAGATGCAGCACAACTGGAGATTGATTTAGATCCAAATACTCCAGTGATGAATGTTGTTGATACGCAATACGATCATATAAGTGGTATTGCAACATTTATTCTTGATAGAGAACATAATCTTTCTGTTGGAATGGGTGTTACCATTGCTGGACTAGGATTCACTTGTGATTCTGATGGTGGTCAGCAAACTCTAATTTACCCAACTGGAAACTATGGTTACATCTTTGAAACCAGAACTGTTGCCCCAGGTAGATATGTTGATGCAAGTGAGTCCATTCAATCAAACAGAACTGAGATTCTAGATAAGTCTCTTGCTTCTATTGCATTAAACCACCCAGATTTCTATTTCCCAGGCGAAGATAGAACAAATGCTTCTTCTAGATTTTACGATTCTTATCGTCTAATCCAACAGAACAAGCAAGAAATTATTGATAGATCACTAGCGCAGATTGCAGTTGATCATCCTGATTTCTACTTCCCAAATGATGTCCCAACAAACGCAAGATCAAGATTCTTTGATTCTTATCGTTTGATCCAACAAAACAAACAAGAAATTATTGACAGGTCTCTTGCTGCCATTTCACTAGAAAATCCAGATTTCTACTTCCCAGATTCTAGCAGAAATAGATTCAAGGATTCATATAACCTCATCAACAGCAATAAAGATGAGTTAATTGACAAATCACTTGCTACAATTTCACTATATCACCCAGATTTCTACTTCCCAGGTGATCCCCAAACTAACGAGAGATCAAGATTCTTCGATTCTTATCGCCTAATCATAGAGAATAAGCAAGAAATCGTTGACAAGTCCCTTGCAGGAATTGCTTTAGATTATGATAATTACGATACATTCTTCTTCCCCGGCGACGAAGAAACTAACCCAAGATCAAGATATTATGATGCATATCGTTTAATTAATCAAAATAAGCAAGAAGTTATCGATAAGTCTCTTGCTTCAATCGCATTAAACTATGATCAATTTTATTTCCCAGGTGACGAAGAAACTAACGAAAGATCCAGATTCTTTGATTCATATAGTCTAATTCAACAGAACAAGCAAGAAATCATTGATAAGTCTCTTGCCGCTATTTCTATTGATAATCCAGATTTCTATTTCCCTGGTGATGAACAAACTACTGAAAGATCAAGATTCTATGACTCTTATCGTCTAATTCAACAGAATAAGCAAGAAATCATTGATAAGTCTCTTGCTTCTATATCCATTTCTTATCCTGATTTCTATTTCCCAGACGATCAACAGACTAACGAAAGATCGAGATTCTTCGATTCTTATCGTATAATCCAGATCAATAGACAGGAAATCGTTGATAAATCTATTGGAAATATTGTAGTAAATTATGATCAATATCCTAATGATTGGGCATTCCCTGGAGATGCAACAACTAACGATAGATCAAGATACTATGATACATATCGTCTAATTCAAAAGAATAAGACTCAAATTATTAACTCTGCTTGGATTGCTACAAGAAATCAGTATCCTGGAATTATTTCAACTGAAACTAAGTGCAAGAGAGACCTAGGTTATTTCATTGATGCAATTTCCACCGACATCCTAACCAGTGGTAATTCTTACTCTCAAGACTTTATTCTACAGTATTTCAATAATGGATCTATAACCGCCAACAGCATCCAAGGAGAAGAAGTAGAGTCTGTTTATGCATTCAATCAGGCAAGAGACCTGATGAAGTTGGCAGTAACCAATAATCTAAGTTACACTGATACTGGAATTACTACTTCATTCGGTGCAACCTCAAATACTGACACTGCCGCATGTTCAGATGTTCAGTCTAACATTGAGAACTTGGTTTCTATTATCACCAATGCTATCAACAATGGAACTACTGCAAACTTTGCAGCAACCAGAAATGTAGGTATTTTCGCTAATGTAGGAACCGCCAATACAATCACTCCAGGTGGAGTTACGTGTGCAAGAGACATTGGATTCTTCATCGATTCCGTTTCTACTGATGTCTTTACTGGTGGTAATGTATACTCAAGAGAATTTATCCTAGAGTATTTTGATGATGGAACTGGAAATCCAATCGTAGAAGGACTCTACGGAGAAGAAGTACAATCCTTCTACGGATTCCTTGGTGCTGGCGAACTCATGAAGGATGCTATTACCAATCAACTAAATTCTAAAGATGTAGGAATTTCTTCTGGTCCAGCAACTTATGGTGGTGGTGGAGGAGATATTGCAGTCCTTCCTTCTGGAAATGAAGCATCTTGTATAGATGTTCAGGATAACATTGATTCTCTTGTAGGAATTGTAACTTCTGTTGTTATCCTTGGACCTTCTGCAACTGCTGCCGATGTAACTTCAGACATTAACTATGGTTACTTCAATCCAACTAATGTTGGTTTTGGAACCACAAGTTCACCAGGTGGTTATAAGTGTGCAAGAGATCTTGGATTCTTCGTTGATGCAGTTTCTACTGATATCTTCACCGCAGGTAACTACTACTCTGATGGATTTGCACTTCAATATTTCGATAATGCTGCTCCTATAATTAATGGTTTACTTGGCGAGGAAGGACCTTCAATTGTAGCATTTGAAAGTGCAAAAGAGTACATGAAGGATGCTGTTACTAACCAGTTATTCAACAAAGATGTAGGAATTTCTTCTGGTAAGGCATACTATGCTGGTGCTGGAACCTCTGTTCCTGTTCTCAGATCTGGTAATGAAAATGCTTGTTTAGATATACAAGATAACATTGATTCTCTTGTTGGAATTATTACAGTTGCAGTTGGTCTAGGAACCGTTGGTTTCTTACCTTCAATTACTGAAACTCTAGATCTGGGCGAATTTAATCAGACTTTAGGAGTAAGCACATTCTCTCCTGGTGGATTTAAGTGTGGTAGAGATATTTCATTCTTTGTCGATGCAGTTTCCACTGACATCTTTACTGGAGGAAATAATTATTCTAGAGAGTTTATACTACAATACTTCGACCAAAATGGAAATCCAATAAGTGATGGATTATATGGCGAAGAAGGTCCATCATTCACTGCATTCACCGCTGCTGGTGAGTATATGAAAGATGCTCTAACTAATCAACTATATGTTAAGGATGTAGGAATTTCTTCTGGTAAGGCATACTACGCTGGCGCTGGAACCTCTGTTCCTGTATTACTATCCGGTAACGCAGATGCATGTTTAGATGTACAAGATAATGTTGATTCACTTGTAGGAATTGTTACTGCTGTTGTTGGACTTGGTACTGATGCATCCGCAGGAGATGTAACTGCTACCATAAATCTTGGATACTTCGCTCAATCTGGAATTGGAACTACAAGTTCACCTGGTGGATTCAAGTGTGCTAGAGATCTTGGATTCCTTGTAGACGCAGTTTCCACTGATGTGTTTACTGGAGGTAACAGTTATGCTAGAGAATTTGTTCTTCAGTATTTTGATGGTGCAGGACTACCAATCAGCAATGGTCTAGTTGGGGAAGAAGCACAATCTCTAGTTGCCTTTGAGTCTGCTTCTGAATACATGAAGAAGGCAGTTACAAACCAATTAAATGCTAAGGATATAGGAATTTCTTCTGGTAGAGAAACTTATGCAGGTGCTGGAACTTCAATTCCTGTACTCAAGTCTGGAAATCCAGAAGCATGTGTTGATGTACAGGCAAATATTGAAAACCTAGTTGGAATTGTTACTGTTGCGGTTGGTCTAGGTACAACAACTCAGTTGCCTTCTGGACCTAATCTCAAGTATGGCAACTTTGTATTAAATACTGATCCATTCACAAAACTAACTCTTAATACTGTAAGTCTTGGTACAACTTCTCCAGGTGGAGTTAAGTGTGCAAGAGACCTAGGATACCTAGTTGATGTGCTTGCTTCTGATGTATTCACAGGTGGTAATAGTTATTCAGTAGACTTCTCACTATTCTACTTTGATGAGAATGGAAATCCAAGATCTGATGCTCTACTTGGAGAAGAAGCAGCATCTGTCGTATCCTTCGGATATGCTGGAGAATATGCTAAGAAAGCAATCACAAACCAACTTAATGTTAAGGATGTAGGAATTTCTTCTGGTAAAGCATATTATGCTGGAGCAGGTACTTCAATTCCTGTTCTACTCTCTGGTAACCCAGATGCATGTCAAGATGTACAAGACGAAATTGATAACCTAATCGGAATTACAACTACTGCTGTTGGACTTGGTACAACAACAAGTCTCCCAGTTGTAAACGATGGTTACTTTGCTCAGTCTGGAATTGGAACCACAAGTTCACCTGGTGGATTCAAGTGTGCTAGAGACCTTGGTTATCTACATTATGCAATTGCAGAAGACGTATGGGCAGGATCTAATGATAATGTTGTTGGATTTGCACTTTCATACTTCGATGCTAATGGTAATCCAATTTCTAATGGTTTACTTGGAGAAGAGTCTGAATCAGTAACAGCATTCACTGCTTTCGGTGATCTTGCTAGAGGTGCAGTTACTAACCAACTCAATGCTCAGGATCTGACAATTTCCGCAGATTATGTTACTGGAGATAACAGAAGTCCAGAGTCTTGTGCTGATGTTCAAGCACTTATCGAGAATCTAGTTGGAATTGCAACAGTTACTGTTGGTCTAGGTACTACTTCATTCTTACCTGCAATCGACCAAGGATTCGATGAAAGAGATGATGAGCAGTATAGATTCTTCGACTCTTATCGTCTAATTCAACAGAATAGACAAGAAGTTATTGATAGATCTATCGGAGAGATTGCAGTTGGATATGATGACTATGATACATTCTTCTTCCCAGGCGATACACAAGAAAATGGAAGATCCAGATTCTATGATGCATATAGACTTATCCAGAAGAACAAGGATGTAATTGTCGGTCTTGCATTTACTGATGCAGTTAATAATCCTGCTTTCAATGCATTCAACTTTGGACAGGTTGAAGAGAAGTGTAAGAGAGACACTGCTTACTATATTGATGCTATATCTCTCGATGTTCTCACTGGAGGAAATACCTATTCTAGAGAATTCGTATTCCAGTACATTAATAACCCAGGTGGAAATGGATTATTGGGTGAAGAAGACGAATCAATATTCGTATTCGAGGCAGCAACTGGATACATGAAGAATACAATTACCAACACCTTAGTTGGTGCTGCATACTCAGACTTGACAATTTCAATCGGAGGAACCTACTATAATGTTGGTTCTGATGTTCCAAATAATGATTCCACTGCATGTCTTGATATTCAAGACAATCTCGATACACTAACTGGAATCGTTACTGTTTCAATCGGTGCTGGTAATACTGCATCTATCCCATCACTCACAGAAGGATATTTCACTGAGTCTGTTGGATTAGGTACAACTAATACTCCTGGTGGTTACAAGTGTGCAAGAGATCTTGGATTCTTTGTTGATGCAGTCTCTACAGACGTATTCATTGCTGGTAATAAGTATTCTCAAGAATTTATTCTTCAATACTTCAGTAATAATGGGTCTACAATTTATGTCGATGGTGAAGAACAACCAACCCTAGTAGGATTATCTGGTGCTGGAGAATACATGAAAGATGCACTAACTAACCAACTTTACAGAAAGGACGTTGGAATTTCTTCTGGTCCTGCATATTATGGTGGAGTTGGCGCTGGACTGACTGTCTATATCTCTGGTAACCCAGATGCATGTATGGATGTACAAGATGAAGTTGATAACCTAGTTGGAATCGTAACTGTAGTCCTTGGTGCCGGAAACACATCTTCATTAGCATCTATTGATTACAACACCGGAATCTTTGATAGATCTAGTGGAATAGGAACTACCGAAAACCCAGGTGGTTACAAGTGTGCAAGAGATGTTGGATTCCTTGTGGATGCAGTTTCTACTGATGTCTTCACTGGTGGTAATATATACTCTAGAGGATTCTCCGAACAGTATTACAATGCAGATGGTACTCCTATTAGAGGTGGTCTATCTGGAGAAGAAATTCCTTCCCTAACTGCATTCAGATACTCTGCAGATTACCTCAAGGAGGCAATCACCAACCAGTTATACATCAAGGATCTAACTCTAACTGCTGGTCCTGCAACCTACGGTGGTGTTGGAATTGTATCTTACACTGCTTCAGGAAATGCAGAAACTTGCACTGATGTACAAGGAAATATCGAGTCTCTCGTTGGAATTATCACTACTGTTATTGGAGCAGGAAATACTGCAGCACTTTATGATGGATCAATTGGAATTAGCAGTGGATACTTCTACCAGATTCCTGGAGAGTTCAACCAAACTGTTGGATTTGGAACAACTGCTGGAGATTTCGTAGGACTTGGAACTACAAGTTCACCTGGCGGTTACAAGTGTGCAAGAGATATTGGTTATCTCGTCGATGCAGTTTCTACTGATGTATTTGTTGGTGGAAATACTTACTCCATAGCATTCTCCAAGCAGTACTTCGATGATAAGGGCAACCCAATTGCTCTGGACTTGATGTTGAGAGAGAAGAATCAGTTACCGCATTTGAATCTGCTGGCGAATATATGAAGAAGGCATTGACTAATCAACTATATGAGAAGGATCTGACTTTAACTTTCAGTCCTGCATACTATGGTCAAAATACTCCAATTATTGTTTACAATAAGTCTGGAAATAAAGATACCTGCCAAGATGTACAGGATCTAGTTGATAACAGAATTGGAATTATTACATCTGTGATAGGAATTGGTACATTATCAGTACTTGATAACGTTTTACCAAATGCTGGAAGATTCTTGGATAATGAAGCGAAGTGCAGAAGAGATATTGGATACTTTGTTGATGCTGTTTCTACTGACCTAGAAAACTCCACCAACAAGAATACTATAGAAGCAACCAACTACTACTTCGATGCATTTGGAGATCCAATTTCTGATGCTCTTATTGGTGAAGAGGTTGAAACCGTCACTGCATTCCGTGCTTCTGGCGACTACATGAAACTAGCGATCAACAACCAACTTAATGATAAGAACTTTAGTCTCATTGACGATCCTCTCACTGGATCTAATAACGATCCTGATGGATGCTCCAATGTTAAGGATACCATTGATAATTTAATTGGAATTGCTACTGATACAATCATTGCTGGAACTGCTACTACTGTGGCGGTATCCGCAGCAAGTACATTCTTTACCGCAAATGTTGGTGCAGGTCCTTTCCCACACTATTATGTCTCTGGTGGAACTGTACAAATTAATGCAGTAAGACCATTTGATGGACAAGTAATCATTGTTGACAAACTATACTATCAGTTGGATAAGATTAAAGTAACAAATGGTGGTAGCGGTTATACCGAGACTCCTGAAGTTACAATTGGAAATCCAACAACTGATTGGGGTGTGCCCGCACAAGCAATTGCTAGCGTAGAGAATGGAAGAGTAGTTTCTGTTGAGGTTGTTTCTAGTGGTAGAGGATTTATTGTTCCTCCTGTCATTTCTATCGCACCTCCACTTTCAGGGGGAACTCCAGCGAGAATAACTCCAGGAATGTACCCAACTTATTATACAGTTTCAAGATCAACAAAACCAACTGCTGGAATAACCACAGTGACATTGGATGCTCAAGTTCCGTATGAAGTGACTGCTGGAATGGAAGTTTACTTCTATAAACAGTCTAGAGTTCTTGCTTCTTCACATGCATTTGAGTACATTGGTTCTGGTATTGATGTCAAGAATGCACTTCCTCAGAATGGTGGAGTTACAATTCCTGAGAATGAAACTGTGAACCTAAATGGTGGTCTGGTAGTCTTTACCAGTACTGACCAGTCAGGTAACTTCAAGATTGGTGATGGACTAATCATTAACCAAAATACTGGAACAATTTCTGGAACATCATATTCTAAGTCACTGTTCTCAACCCTAACCCCATTCATTCTAGCACTCGGAGGAGAGTAATCCATGGCATTAGCACTTAATGTATTCAAAACAGTAACAAACGTTGTATCAACTACACGAGTAGGAATTTATACCGCTCCAGTGGGTTACACTGGAGTAATACTCCTAGCACAAGCATCTAATGTGGGAGAAACTAGTCAAGATATTAGTGTTTCCCACAGAAGAGTTAGAGCAGGTATCGCAGTAACTACTGAGTTATTCAATCAATTCCCACTCCCAGGAAATGATTCTGCAAACCTACTTGCAGGTAAACTAGTTATGGAACAAGGTGACACACTTTTAGTTGAGGGTAGTACTAACACTGATATTAAGTTTATCGTCAGTGTTCTAGAGACCCTGAACTAATAATAAAAGTAAAAACTAAAATAAATAGGTATAGTTATTATTACTATACCTATTTTTTATGGCACGAAACAAGGAAGAAGAATTTACTTATATTAGCGAGGAAGATTATAAAACGCTAATATCAGTTTATCAGCAAAAAACTTTTGATTTATTCAATCAAAATATTGCTCTAGAAGCAAAGGCAACAAGTTTAAATTCATTGATAAAATCATTAAATTCAAAGATAGAAGAAATTACTGAGCAAAAAGAAAAACTTACAAAAAAGACTACGAATAAAAGGAGTAAAGTATCGACAGTAACTGATGATGGAGAAACAGATGAAGAAACATTTAATTGAATAAATATTGTTATATGTTCTGATATATATCAGAATCTGCGGTATATACCAAAAATGCATAGGTTGACTAATGCCAAAATTTTTAAGCGATCGTAAAAGAGAATTAAGGATTGGTATATCTTCATATACCGATACCTCTACAGTACTTCAAGTAACTGGTAGAGTTGGCATAGGAACAACTGATGCTACCGCAGAATTATTCGTATCTGGAGATGCAATCGTATCTGGAGCATTAACTGCTTCAGATATTATTGTATCTAATAATATTGAAGTAGATAATAATATTTCCGTTTCTGGATTTGTTACTGCCTCTAGTTATTATGGTGATGGTTCAACCTTAGATAATATTTTATCAAATAAAATTCAAGTTGCTACTGGTGATGAAGCAAGGTATATTGGATTTCTCACTGCGACTTCTGGAATAGTAACATCATTTACAGTAGATAATTCATTTGTTTTTATACCAAGTACAAAAAATCTTGGTGTAGGACTTACTGATCCAGATAAAAAATTAACCGTTCAGGGAGATATTCGATCTACTGGATTTGTTACCGCAACTGAATTGTATGGTGATCAAGTAATTGGAAAACCAACTGGGGGATTTTTACCAGGTGCTGTTGGAATTGATACATCAGATTATACCAAAGATTCCGTAAATGAAATTAATTTTATTCTAGGAAAATTAGTACCAAAACCACCCACAACAATATTTAATGCAGACTTTACATTAACTGGATTGACTGGGGTTAGTAGATTATGTGCTGGATTCACCCCAACAAATAATACTGGAGGAGATCTGACACCTTCCGCTGGAACTCAATATGATAGAAATATTGATAGTACAGTAACTTCAAATTACATAACAGAGTATGGACCTGGAGATGCTGGAACAGTAACTGGATTCATAAACTCAGTTGGAGTTGGTACAACTACATTATCAACAGGTTCTAATGATGGAACTTATGATGCATTGCAAATTATAAATGATAAAGATGCTTTTTTTTCTACTAGAAATACAGGAATTGCATCCGAATTTTATGAAGTATACGATGCGAGGTTGATAAATGCACCATGTCCAGATGGATTCAATAAGGCATTTATAGAACAAAATGCTTTACAAACACAAAAAGCATTTTGGTATGAAGATCCAAGTGCTGTATCTGCTCCAGTTTTGAGTGCGAGTACTCCTGTTACTCCACCATCTCCCACCTATAACTATTCTTCTGGAGTACCACATTATACTCAGGCATCAAATAATGGATTTGATTATGTAATAACATGTGAAAATGCCACTGGTGATATGTATACTCAGTCAACATTTTTGGCATCTAGTGGACAAACTACTGGATTTCAAAATGGTGGAAGTAAATCATATACTGATTTTGATGGGGGAACTAATCCTCCAATAAGAAATTATGGAGTTGGTACTGGTGTTACTTGTTTGGTTACACAAATACCAAGAGATTTGCATTTAACTGTGACTACAAATACACAAAAATTTTCTAATTACACTGCAACTACTCCATATGGATCTAATTCTGTTAGGGCAATTATAACACAATTAGTTAATATTATGGGAACAACTGCGAGAACAAATAAGATTGATGAGGATAATATTTTAATTTCATCTCTTGGGACTGGATCTGGTAACTCGGTGAGAGTGAATGCGGGAGCATCTGGCGATAATCCAACTCCAGTGTATACTACTTGGAATGCATCAAATTCTGTTGCTTCATATGAGGCAGTGGTAAGAGGTGCCGTTTTAAGGCATGATCAAACTAATTATTCTACTGGTTATTTACCTGTAGGTCCGGATTACTCTTCTGGGAGAAGTGGTTCTCAGTACTTCCAGATTGAAATTATAAGATCTCAGATATCTGAATTTAAAATAACTGTTACTGGATCTTATGCTGGTTGTTGGGTTTGTATGCCTGATAACTCAGCATGGACTTCATCATTATCAGGTACAAATGGATGGGCAAACATGTTCCAAGCATATAGAGGTGCTGGTATTCCAACCTCAGCAGAACCTGGATGTTCATCTGGTGGTGTTATGACAGGATCTAGTGGAACTTTTACTTGCGTATTTGGTACAGAATCTTCTTCAAATGATTCTAATAATCGAATATTAATTCGTTGGAAATTAAACTCTGGTCAGTCAATAACTGCCATGTCATTCGCATCTACATAAAATAGGGAGAATTAGGGTCTGTGGCAGCATCTCAGGAACAAAAATTAGACTATCTATTAAAAAAGATTGGTTATACCGCATCTAAGACTGGTATAGCAGAAGATTCTAGTCTTACTGGAACAAAAAAGGCTCCATTTGCGGAAGCGATACCATCACCATTAATCGTTCCAAATAATAGTATTTGGCCTTATTCTTATGAAATTACAGAAGCACCTCCCGGGATTA
>Ga0213867_1000480_pt1 | contig 17993 bp, 14 predicted proteins | sample PICome_12_FD_160120 | JGI IMG/M metagenome (GOLD analysis project Ga0213867, IMG submission 160120) | Coastal seawater microbial communities near Pivers Island, North Carolina, United States - PICO540 | ecosystem: Environmental > Aquatic > Marine > Coastal | place: USA: North Carolina... | reverse complement strand
AATTTGACGCGGCCCCATATCTAGACGATTTTTATGACGTCGTTGCCCGGGCAAGCGGATACCGTCAAGCTGAGACAAAGTTTGGATGAAAGCTTCATTATGTTCCTGCCAGCTATCACCCGCTATTAGTTTTGGGCTCATCGCTAGCACAAATTCACCGCCCTTGGCTGGGCCACCATCATTATTGTCCTGCTGACCAGCTTCGTAAGAGAAATTATCCCCTGTCATTCCCGCCGCCAAAAACTCTACCATCAGGGCAATTGCTGAGCCTTTATACCCACCAAAAGGAAGCAAAACGCCTTTGAGAATTTCTGCTGGATCATCTGATGGCTTGCCATCTGGCCCTAACCCAGTTCCAGGGGGCACTGCATGGCCATCACGCGCCGCGATTTGCACATCCCCCTTTGCCAAAGTGGAAGTGGCCATGTCAAACACAATGGGGGTGTGGCCCGGACGTGGCCACGCAAAAGACAGAGGATTAGTGCCAAAAAAGGCTTGTGTTGCACCCGCGGGCGCAACAGTTGGTTTAAAGGCTGTACAGGCAAGGCCCGCCAGCCCCTGTTCAGCCAGATATTCTGTTTCTGGCCACATCGCTGCAAAATGGAACGAATTGATAATTCGCATCACCGCAATACCCGTTTCAGAAGCTGCCTTTGCCAGCACCGGCAAACCCACCTCAAGGGCAAGCGGGGCATAACCATAGTCACCATCAACGGTGATGACAGAAGCTAAACTTTGTTCAATTTTTGGCGTGGCATCGCCTTTCACTTTTCCAGAATTCAGCGAAGCGATGTATCCCGGCACCCGAAACAAGCCATGAGAGAGAGAACCATCCCGCTCTGCCCGAACAACTGTCCGCGCCAATGCAGCAGCATTTTCAGTAGAACAACCATGTTTGGTAAAAACACGCAAAGCCAAACTTTCAATGTCAGAAAGACTCATTTCTGTAGTTTCAATTGCAGTCATTTGTCTATTCCTCGAACCTGTTGTTTGTTTCTTGTATGTTATCCTGTGATAGTCACAAGCCATTTATTTTTTAAAACACTACCTTGTCTGACCATGGCTGTCTAATTTCAGCTATCGGTCAAAATGTCCTAATTACCTGCCTGCTAGTCATTATCTACTAGTCATCATCTACTAGGCCTGCACCTGCGCCTGACAGACGCGAGGCTTCTGTTTCTGGCACATAGGTTTGCATCGCCAATGCGTTTAGCCGCGCCCATACCGCATCCGAAACGACACTATGGCCCGAAGCCACAAAGGACGGCGGCGGCGCGCTATCGCTAATCCCTACAACAAGCTTGCCAGAAATCTGCTGGCATGTTGCGACAGAGTCTACTGTCTCATCTGGTATATTAATCGGTGCTTCTAGCGCTTCACTCACAAGCCTAAACTGTCTTTGATAAGCTTGGCCGGCTTGCCATAATAAGCCAGCAAACATCACCGGGTGAGATAAACAAACTATTTGAATTTGAGCGCCGCTATCTGCTGCCAAAAGCCAGTCAATTGACGCCACCCCTTCAAAAGCTGGACGGCATTGCGATATCTGCAAAACACCCGCCTCAAGATGCAGGCCAAGCTGAATATCCTTTTTGTCTTGTGTGTCTGCAAGCAAGCTATCCAGAACGGTGCACCCCATCATGCCCGCGCATTGCAACCAGCTAGTAGCAACCGCAATATCTTCGGCTCTATCCTGCAAGTAACCAGCCGCTAGACAGGCCTTTCTAGCTGTCTGATAAACCTCATTTGCGGAGACCTGCATAATAAGACTAGACCCCGCTTTTAGCTGCTCATACAAGGGCGCAATGGGAACAACCAGTCATCTAAATCATGGGATGGGGCGGTTGCAAGATCAGCAGCCGTTGGCGCACCTTGATACAAGGTTATTCGAGTCCATTTATCTGATTTCGGATCAAATTTGCTTGCACCAAAAAAAGATAACTTACAGCGCAGGAGGTCAATCGGCCGACAATGCGCCCCAACCAGATTATCACGAATCTCTCCATAGGGAAATTTATCAATGGTTTGAATGCGCCGAAGAATATTTCTGAACTCTGGTGCGCGTAGCAAAAAAGCGGCGACCAGCTCATCTTCCTCTGCCGTGGCGAGAGCCGATTTCAAGGCACGGATATAGCCAGCAATATTAAAAGGCATTTCAAGCTCTGCGCCCGGCTCTTCATGGCGCAAGCCGAGACGCGGCTCTAGCTTGGCAGCTGACACATACCAGAATTGTGCGTCTGCATCTGGGGCATCGAAATCTATATCTTCCACCCAATGATAATGGGCGTCTATTAAGGCCTTAACCTCACCAATACGCATATCCGGGATCAAGCGGGGCTGGGCATCCGTTGCCATGCAATCTGCCAACATATCTACTTCTTCTGGCACCAGTTCTATAATAAGGGATACCAGCAATTCTTGCAGCTCTTCCGACCCCTCTTTTGCCCGTTCATTGAGATCAGCAAAGGGCGCTTTTTTTGCTAGGGGACGTGCCGATATATCCGCACATAACTTATCTAATTCAGCGCGAAGGATTTCAATATTTTGCATCTGGGGCGTGTCTTCTACCTCCCATTCATAGCAATGCAGGCGGGCACGCTCCAGCAATGTGGTGACGCGCTGCAATTGGGCATTGCTAGCCGCATCCACCGCCAGCCCCCGTGCAAAGGCAACCTCGCGGGCCATAATCCAACTATTCAGCAAACAAGGATGCGTAACAAGAAACGGGGCCATACCCAGCCCCGTTGAATTACCAACCCCTAAATAACGGCGATGCGCGTCTGATAAGCTAGCAGCCTTCTGGCCGCCCCGCTCTTTTGCACAATATTCAGCCAGCAGAAGCGTGAATTCACGAATCAAAAACACGGTCAGCATTTCCGCTTGAAATGCCCCTTCCAACCCGTCATAACCAGCGACTTTATTTCTGTCGGCAATGCCAAATTTTCCATTACCATATACAGCCGTCGTACGCATCAGATAGCCTGTTGCCGCCAGCGCCTCTGTATCTGGCTGCTGACCTTTGGCAAGCCTGTCCACCACATGACGAAATAGCCGCAGGGATTTATTTGCCCGTGACAGCGTCAATATACGCGCATCATAACGGCCAGCTTCTTGGCGTGTTACCTGCTCTGCTAGCTGGTCAATATCCGCCAGAGACGGCACCCCATCAAATAGACAAAAACTGGCATCCCACTGTGTTGCGATAACCCGGTCTGTACGCTCGCTATCCTCTATATCGCGGCTAAAGGCAATCAATGAATAAACACGGCCAGACAGCGCAAGGCTCAGCACCACATGGCCAAACCCATTTTTATCCAACGCGCAGACAGGCATTTGCATCTTTGATTTTTGTGCCGCTAGCCTGCGGATCAGGACTCTCATAAAACTTAGTCGGTGCGGGAAAAATGCACCCATGCGTGATAAGCGCATCACGCTGTCATAGGAACGCAAAGGCGGCAAGGCAACACCGCAAGCTACATCACTATTTTGATGAAGAGAGGTTTTTGCCATCTAGCGCTGCCCACCAAAATTCTGGTCATAAAAACGTAGCCAGTTTCCGCCCATTATAGCGTCTATATCCTCTTGCGCAAAGCCAACATCGCGCAGGCCTGTTGCCAAATTAGGAAAATCCCTGATGCCTTGAAACCATGCAGGTTGATCAGGAAAGCCAGGATTAGATGCACTGCCTTCGCCAAAATCCGTTTCCCGTGACCAACGACCATTGCGCATCCATTCTACCACACTATCCGGCTGATTCTGACATAGATCAGAGCCGATCCCCAAAGCAGACACCCCATAACGTTCTGCGGCCTCTGCAATCATCTGACAGAAGCTCTCTAGGGTACAGTCACTGCCCCCTTTTAGGTGATGCGGATATAAAGAAAACCCGATCATGCCGCCGCTTTGGGTCAGCGCCTCTATCAAGGCATGCGATTTATTCCGGCGGGCTGGATGCCACCAGTCTGGATTGGCGTGCGTAATCGCTATTGGCCGCTCGGAAGCCTCTATTGCTTCTAAACTAGAGCGTTCTGCAGAATGGCTCATATCAATAACCAGCCCAACCCGGTTCATTTCCTTAATAGCTTGTCTGCCAAAACGCGTTAGCCCCGGATCCTCAGCCTCATAACAGCCGGTCGCCAAAAGTGACTGATTGTTGTAGGTCAGTTGCATAAAGCGTCCGCCTAGCTGATGCAGAATTTCAATTAGCCCGATATCATCTTCCATCGGCGCACAATTTTGAAACCCATAAAAAATAGCTGTGCGGCCGCTAGCATGGGCAGCGCGTACGTCTTCGCCCGTGCGCCCAAACATCAACCTGTTCGGATGCGCTTCAATATAACGATTCCAGCTGATCATATTTTCCACAGTCTGACGAAAATTTTCATGATAGCAAATGGTAACATGCACAGCCGCAAGATGGGCCACTGCCATTTCATCAAACAAGTCTGGAGACCAGTTAGCATATTGCAAATTATCAATAAAAAGCGGGGTCTGAGACATAGTGCACGCTATCCTTCATCTTCTCGCCTGCTGGGCCATCGCCAGCAAAAGGCACTTATCAGCCTAATCTAGTCTCTAGCCAGCGTGCAAGACCCAATAAGGCACTGTCCCGTCCTGTGGTAGCGGTTAGCTGGACACCAACGCCCAACCCCTTTGGCCCCGATATTTGAAAACGCCCAGAAATAGGCAGGCTAATGCAAGGATAGCCCGTTAGACTCCACAAACAATTACAGATGGAATCTCCTGTACCTTCCTCAAAAATTGGGGCTTCCCCTGTTGCAGAAGCCGTTAACAGCCCGTCATATCCAGCCAGTAACCCGCCGAAATATAGGGCGGCTTCGTCGCGCTCAATCAGGGCTTTTTCATAATCTGATATAGCCACCTTCTGCCCGCGCTTTATCGCCGCCAGAATTTCTGCGCTCATCTGGCTTTCATGGCTGCTCATAAGCGGGCCAATATTCTGGCAAATCTCAAAATCATAGATGGTTTTATGGGTTTCTAAATAGCGGGCTATCTCCGCCGCTGGGGCAGGCAGGATGTCTATATGGCTCGGCAGCGCTGTCGCTATTTTCTGCAAGCCTTCATGCACATAACCTTGCACACGCGCACCGTATAACCCATCTAGATAGAGAAGCCTTGGCGGTGCGGCTGGCAGGTGATTAAGCGCATCTTCTAAATCTGGCTGGTTAGTGACCACGCTGCCTAATCTGGCTAGATAATTTAAATTACGCGCAAATATACCTACCTGATCAAGCGTTTGCGAAGTTTGCAAAACCCCTGCTCGGCTGATTACTCCCCTCGTCGGCTTTAGCGCATGCACCCCGCAATAAGAGGCTGGGCGGATAACCGACCCCCCTGTTTGTGTACCAATAGCCAGTTCAACTTGGCCAGCTGCAACGGCGGCGGCTGAACCAGATGAAGACCCGCCCGGCGAATGGCCAAGATTATGGGGGTTGCGTGTGATGCTTTTCTGCATAAAGGCAAATTCGGTCGTTACTGTTTTGCCAAGAATAGCTGCCCCTGCCATGCGCAAGGCTGTGACCAGTTCGGCATCTGCCTCAGCAATACGCCCAGCAAATATAGGCGAGCCATAACAGCAAGCCATGCCAGCGACATCAATAATATCCTTCACGCCCACCGCCATGCCGGCAAGCGCACCAGAGCTATTAGATGCTGCCTTTCTATCAAGGACAGCCCATGCTTTTATTTCTGCGTCTGACCGGTCGATTGCCGCAAGGCAGGCCGCTACATCCATTGGCGAATCTTCTGGCAAATCCTCTGGCATGACCATTTTCCAATCTATTTGGTTATTTTCAAAATGCCGGTTAGAAAACCACTACAGATCGGATGGAGCTGCCCTCATGCATCAGATCGAAACCTTTATTAATATCTTCCAAAGACAGGGTATGGGTGATCATTGGGTCAATTTCGATGCGACCATCCAGATACCAATCAACAATCTTAGGCACATCTGTGCGCCCTCTTGCCCCGCCAAAAGCAGTACCGCGCCACGAACGGCCTGTTACCAGCTGGAACGGACGCGTACTAATCTCTTTGCCGGCGCCTGCCACACCGATAATAATGGATTCGCCCCACCCCTTATGGGCGCATTCCAACGCCACACGCATCACTTCAGTATTGCCGATACATTCAAAGCTATAATCTGCACCCCCATCCGTAAGCGCTACCAAATGGCTGGTGAGGTCGCCAGAAACTTTGGAAGGATTCACAAAATCAGTCATGCCAAATTGGCGACCCCAGCTTTCCTTGTCATCATTTAAATCTACGCCAACAATTTGACTAGCCCCTATCATGCGCAGACCTTGAATGACATTTAGGCCAATCCCGCCTAAACCAAAAACGACCGCCCGGCATCCGGGCTCAGCTTTGGCAGTATTGATAACCGCGCCAATACCTGTGGTCACCCCGCAGCCGATATAGCAAATTTTGTCAAATGGCGCTTCTTTGTTCACCTTCGCCAACGCGATTTCAGGCAGAACGGTAAAGTTTGAAAAAGTAGAGGTGCCCATATAATGATGCACTGATTGCCCTTTATAGGAAAATCGAGACGTGCCATCTGGCATCAGTCCCTGACCTTGTGTCGTGCGTATAGCCTGACAAAGATTAGTTTTAGGATGCAGGCAATAATCACATTCGCGGCATTCTGGCGTATAGAGCGGTATCACATGATCGCCCGCAACAAGAGAAGTGACCCCAGCGCCAACCTCACGCACAATGCCAGCCCCCTCATGGCCTAGAATAGCCGGAAACAGCCCTTCAGGATCAGCGCCTGACAGCGTAAACTCATCTGTGTGGCAAATGCCTGTCGCCATGATTTCAACAAGAACTTCGCCTTGTTTTGGGCCTTCAAGATCCAGCTCGACAATCTCAAGCGGCTGTCCAGCTTCAAAAGCAATTGCAGCTCTGGTTTTCATCTAATCCCTCCTTCAGGTGATGTGTATCACCGTGTTTTTTTATGGTGCTTATTATTTGCATCACAAAATAACCACCACTGACAACAAAATAATATAAAGCAGGAAAGCTTTGCCTTTAAAGCGCGGGAAGCGGGAAGCTTGGTTTATAGTCTGCGCACGCGATAAAAGGACCATTTCTCCACCCCTCTTTGCCATAGCGGTGCGGCGTGCCATCGCTTGCTAGCACCTGCCCCCCAGCGGCGCGCAATATTGCCTCTCCAGCGGCGGTATCCCATTCCATAGTAGGGCCAAAGCGTGGATAAATATCTGCCGTTCCTTCTGCCAGAAGTAAAAATTTCAAGGAAGACCCAGCAGAAACAATATCGGTTATATTTTCAGCACGCAGAAAGGCATCTGTCATCGCATCCCGGTGCGAGCGACTAGCCAATGCAGCCGCCCCTGACGGCGGTACATCCCTTATAATCAGAGGGCTTTTTTGACCGCCGCGTTCCTGATGCGCTTTAAAAGCTGTATCTGTCCAGCAAAGCCAGTCCATAGCCGGGACATAAATGAGCCCGCCACAGGCCATACCCCCTTGCACAAAACCAATATTAACGGTGAAATTACCATTGCTATCTTCGCGTAAAAACTCTCTTGTGCCATCTAGCGGATCAACCAAAAAATAAAAGTCGCTAGGACGCAAGAGATGGCTATCTGCATGCTCTTCAGAGATAACAGGAATATTTGGAAAATGAGTCTCCAGCGCTGCCTTTAAGATCGCTTCACTTGCATGATCAGCTGCCGTAACAGGTGACGCATCTGATTTATATTCAGCCGTAACACCCGCAGATTTTACCTGCATTATGGCTGCCCCTGCCTCCCGCATCGCTGGCATCAGGCAGTTGAGATCTATTCCCCTCATCTTGTTCTACTTATTTCGTGTGCGGGATAACAAATTCCGCCCCTTTGGAAATTGAATCTGGCCAGCGCTGCATCACAGATTTCTGCTTGGTATAGAACTGCACCGCTTCATTGCCAAAGGCGTGCAAATCGCCAAATAATGACTGCTTCCATCCCCCAAAACCATGCCATGCCATCGGCACGGGTATCGGCACATTGACGCCAACCATACCCACCTGTATCTGGCGCGAAAACTCGCGTGCGGTATCGCCGTCAGAGGTAAACACAGAAACGCCATTGCCATAGCGATGGTTATTGATCATCTCAATTCCGTCTGCCGAGTTGGCCACCCTAACGCAAGACAGCACAGGGCCAAAAATCTCTTCTTGGTAAATCGACATCTCTGGGGTGACATGATCAAATAAACTTCCCCCCATGAAATAGCCTTGATTATGGCCCGGCACAGATACCCCACGCCCATCTACAACAAGCTCAGCGCCTTCTTGGACACCTTTTTCGATCATGGTGGTAATGCGCTCATGCGCAGCAGAAGAAACAATTGGGCCCATTTCGGCATCTAGCTCCATGCCGTTTTTCACCTTCAAGGCCTTTGCCCGTTCGGCTAGCTGTGGGACAATTTTGTCACCAACATCCCCAACCAAGACAGCAACAGAAATCGCCATACAACGTTCACCAGCAGAACCATAAGCAGAACCAATTAAGGCATCTACCGTCTTGTCCATATCAGCATCTGGCATCACCATCATATGATTTTTTGCACCGCCCAGCGCTTGTACGCGCTTCCCGTTCTCTGCACCCTTGGTGTAAATGTAATGCGCAATTGGCGTAGAACCAACAAAGGATACTGCCGAAATCGCTTGATTTTCCAAGATAGCATCTACCGATTCCTTGTCCCCCTGTATAACGCTAAACACCCCCTCAGGAAGACCCGCTTCAGCGAGCAAATCTGCCATCATCAGCGATACAGTAGGGTCGGTTGGACTAGGCTTTAGAATGAAACAATTGCCAGTTGCTATAGCTAGCGGGAACATCCACATCGGCACCATCACTGGAAAGTTAAATGGTGTGATGCCAGAAACAATGCCCAGCGGCTGCCGGAAAGTAAAATTATCAATACCTGTTGACGCTTGGGCAGAATACTCCCCCTTCAGCAAGGCTGGAATACCGCAGGCAAATTCAACAACCTCAATGCCGCGCTCCACCTCACCACATGCATCGGTAAAGACCTTGCCATGCTCAGAGGTAATGGCTTCAGCCAGTTTTTCTTTATCACGGCGAACCAATTCAAGAAATTTGAACATCACCCGCGCACGCCGCACTGGCGGGGTTGCGGCCCAAGATGGGAATATTTTTCTGGCCGCTTCAACAGCCTCATCCACATCCTGTGCTGTTCCCATAACAACTTCGCCTTTTTTCTCACCAAGCGCAGGATTATAGATATCCTGCATTCTTGTAGATGCACCCTTTGTCTGTTTGCCCGCGATATAGTGAAGAGCTGTATCTGTCATGTTTTATCCTCGTTAACAAAAACACGGGCATGAACAGGATGAAAGAATGACCTGCTAACCCTCAAAAAAAAGAAACTCAAACCTATCAAACGATAATCTTCTAGCCTGCAATGGTCAATTGCTGTTCAGCGTCTAGTCCTTACATAAAAAATAACAGGGCCAAAATATCAGGGCCAAAATAACAAGACTAAGATACTGCGAGCCTTTTTTGAAAAAACGCTACCAAACATACCTTTTATAAAAGTCCTGTTTTCAAAAATAGATAAATCTGATTATGCTGATAGGGTAGTTACCGTCTAACCTGGTATTGTAAATATGAGCTGCATTAAATAAGGAAAATATTATGAAATATCTACACACCATGATTCGCGTTCAAGATGTTGATGCGGCATTGGATTTTTTTGTGGGCAAGCTTGGGATGACAGAGGTTCGGCGCAAGGAAAACGAAGCTGGGCGTTTTACCCTTATCTTTCTAGTCGCAGATCAGGATCTCGCGCAATCAACAGCAGAGCGTGCGCCAGAATTAGAGCTAACTTATAATTGGGACAATGAAGAGCCCTATGGTGGCGGCCGCAATTTTGGTCATCTTGCCTATACGGTAAAGAATATTTATGAAACCTGCCAAAGTCTTATGGATGCAGGTGTAACCATCAATCGGCCGCCTCGCGATGGACGCATGGCCTTTGTGCGCTCCCCTGATGGTATCTCTCTTGAGCTGTTACAAGAAGGGGACGCGCTAGAACCCGCAGAGCCGTGGGTATCTATGGGCAATACGGGTAGCTGGTAGCCTGCGAGCGTTAGAGCTAGGGCCTATTTTCACCACGTCTCTCCGCCGCAAACCGATAACGCTTGGCCATTGACGCCGCGGGCATTATCGCTAGCCAGATAGAGCGCTGCGGCGGTAACTTCTTCTGCATCAAACAGGCGATGTTGGGGGGTAAAGACTTTCAGTTTTTCCTCTGCTGCCTCTGCGCTCAGACCCGTCTTTTGCTGGATCATCGCAATCGATCTTTGGGTCATTTCTGTGTCCAGATAGCCCGGGCAAATCGCATTTACCGTTATCCCCAGCTTGGCCGTTTCCAGTGCCGCGGATTTAACCAGCCCTAGCACCCCATGTTTGCTAGCGGCATAGGCTGAAATATACGGATAGCTGCGCTTACCTGTCATGGAAGCAATAGCAATAAGCCGGCCAGAGGGCAGCGACGCTGCTTTCATGCGTCCCAACCCCTCCCGCAGGCAGAAAAACACCCCGGTTAAATTAATCGCCAAAATATCTGTCCACATCTGAAGGGAAGTTTTCTCAAGCGGGGCACTATCTGCAAACCCTGCATTGGCGATAACAATTTCGGCAGGCAGGCCATTTTCTGAGGCCGCATCAAACAAACGCTTAACGCCCTGCTCATCTGCCATATCCGCAACCACATAATGAATGGTAGGGTGTTGGCTAGCTACTGCCTGCAAAGCTGGCTCGCGCCGCCCGCTAATCCAAACTTCTGCGCCGCGGCTGGCAAAGCTCTGCGCCATATTCGCGCCAACGCCGCTAGACCCGCCAGTAATTATCACTTTTTTTTGAGCAAAATCTGTGGCTGAATTATCTGGCATGAAGATGAATCCCTAACGGCATGAATTTAGCAGCAAAAAACAAAGCATAGCGTTTTTTACACTTTCTATTATGCCTATAGCCAGCGCATTTCCGCAAGGCAAGCTACTTGGAAGCTAAAGCAGCTATATAAAAAAAAGGAGAGGCGAGTGAAAATTGAAGCATTGCGTGAAAAGATAGGCACCCTTATTGGAACTTCTGACTGGTATCTATTAGATCAAGACCGAATTAATCAATTTGCGGCAGTCACACTTGATGAGCAATTTATTCACACCGACCCAGAAAAGGCCGCCACAACCCCGTTTGGTAGTACAATCGCCCATGGGTTTCTAACGCTGGCCTTGCTGCCAGCTATGGGCGGGGATGTAATCCCCAAACTGGATGGACATGTAATGTCGGTTAATTATGGGTTTGAGAAATTGCGCTTTTTATCCCCTGTCCCCGCAGGCTCGCGGGTGCGCAGCCATTTCACCCTATCCTCGCTAGATGTCCGCAAGCCAGGGGAAGTAACCCTTTTATGGGAAGTTACGATTGAAATTGACGGCAAGGAGAAACCTGCCCTCTATGCAGAATGGCTAAACCGGCGCTATATTAAAATATAGAAGCAGGCTACTCTTCTGGGAAAGTGGGGGGGCGCCGTTCAATAAAGGCGGTTATTCCCTCTTTTGCTTCTGCCCCGCCCAGTGCTTGCGCAAGATTATCTGCCTCTGCTTCGAGCTGTTCATCAAAGCTGTTGGAGGTTGCCCCGCTAAGCAAGTTTTTTGCGCGCATAATCGCCCCCGCAGGCCCTGCCTCTAGCCTTGTTGCCATCGCCATCGCCGCCTCTAATGCCCTGCCTTCCTCTGCCAGATGGTTCACTACGCCTAATTCATATAGCCGCGTGGCTGGAATTTTATCCCCTGTAAATAATAGCTCAGCAGCTAGCCAGCGCGGTATAGCTGCATTTAAAAATACCGTTGTACCTGCATCAGGCGTTAAACCGATTTTCACATAACTAGAGGCAAGAAAAGCTATCTTGGACGCAAAAATCATATCACAGGCCAGCGCAATAGCCGCGCCTGCGCCTGCTGCCCCGCCTTCAACACAAGCTATCACCGGACAGGGGCAGGTGCGAATGGCCCGCACCAACTCGTTCAACCTGTCAATGAGGGCGCGCCGCGCGGCATAGTGACCTTGTGTGCGTTCCTGCAAACCAGACATATCGCCGCCAGAGCAGAAGAAACCACCAGCACCACTTAGGATAACCGCCCGCGGCTTGGGCTTCGCTGCTTCCCTGAAATCATTCAAGAGCGTTGCCAGCCCGTTAATATAATCTAGGGTCAGCGAGTTACGCGTTGCCGGATTATTATTGACCACATGGCAAATCTGACCCTCATAGGTAATGATAATTGGCGATCCCATCTTCTCCCTCCCTTTACATAAATACTCATCCTGCATTCTGATTCTTAATTCTGATTCTGCGTTCTAACTCTGGGTCTAAAGCTTGAAAAAGCTGAACCGTGCGAGGCGCACCCGCGCCACGCGGTCACAAATCAGAAAGACACATAATGGTAGAGCCATCTGCATCAAGCTGGCAATACCCAGATTCTGCCGCCCTGCGCCTGCTGCTAGGGTAACCGCCTCGGTAGTTAACGTCATCACCCGTCCATTACTCGCAAAAATAGTTGGCAAATATAGCGCTGAGCTTACCGCAAATCCAACCGCAAAGGCGGTGAGCACAGGCAGCGTCATCATGGCGAGCTTGATAGCCAGAAATCGGCGCAAAGGCCCAGCACCCAAAGTGGCAGCAATCGCAAGATACCGAGCATCAAAGCGCCGCCATGTTGGGGCTAATGATAACATCACATAAGGAAAGACAAATAAGGAATGTGCCCATATAAGCGCCAGGAACAAACCATCAAATCCCAGCCATATCAACAGAATTTGCATGCCAAATAAAAACGCAATTTGTGGCAGTAATAAAGGAATATAAATCAGCCTTTCAGCATGCTTATCACCTTTCGCGGTTTCGGTTTGCAACCATAATAGCGCCAGCGAAACACAAATCGCGGCTGTCACCAGCCCCAAAACCAAACTATTTAAGGTCGCTTGCCCAAGGCTTATAAAAGCGTATTTCCATGCATTCAGGCCCCATTCATCTGGCAAAGCAGAAGGATAGCGCCAAATATCGGCAAAGGCCCAGATAAGCGCCGCTAACATCCCGAAACAGGCCATAGCGCAAGGCCATACCGCCAGTATCACACCGCCTTTTTTCAAAGCAGAAACAAAGCTGGAAGGAAGGCGCGAGAAACGCTGACCGGCCGCGCTAAGCCGGGCGATTAGAAACAAAATGGCTTTATCTGTTCCCACCCATATAACGCAGGCTAAAAGCGCACAAGCAAGCTGCATCACCGCCGCCGCCGCGGCAATGAATTGGTAAGATAAATCTGGGTCACGAAACCAAGTTAATATACGCACCGCCAACGGGGCAGGGGTAGAGGGCGCAAGAAGTATCGCCATATCAACCACGGATATCGAAAACACCATCACGATTAAAACCGCTAAACGCAAACGCGCCGCCAATTGTGGTTGCACCAGATGCATCCAACCCGCGAGCGGGCCATAACCAAGTGATGCAGCTGTATCTAATAGCGGGCGTACCTTTATCTGGCTCAAAGCCGACAGCCCCATCAATAATAAAAAGGGCAACTCTTTGGCAATGAGCGCCAAGACGAGTACGAACGCATTTTCATCTGGCACAATGTTTAAATTAGGGGGACGCTGCCAGCCAGTAAGCCATGGCGAGAACAGCCGTGATAACCAGCCACTGGGCTGTAAAAGGAATAAGAACCCAACCGCAATGGTAATATGCGGAACAGATAAGAGCGGCGATATCAGTCTGAACAAAAACCCGGCGCGTCCCTGCCCATACAAAATGGCCAGCAAAAACATCGCCAGCCAATAAGATAAAAAGGTAGCAAGCAGTCCAACAGAAAGGCTCAGATAAAGCGATCGCCGCAAGCCCGGCTGGGCAAAGAAATCAACAAAGGGCTGGAAAGAGAAATGATATTCCCCTAGCGGCGGAAACCAGCCTAAGGCTGGCAGAATAGCCCCCAGCAATCCAACCGCCACAGGCATCAAACACAATAACAATATTGCTATTCTCACCATCTACCCACCGACGAAAATGCTTTCACAATCGCATATCGTAAAAAGCTGGCAAGTCTAACCAGCACTGCTTTTATTAATTAGCAGAATAGCGTGCCATCCATGCCCGTTCAATCACCCCCACCCAACTTGGATGCGGTTCTGGCAACGTGCGGTTTAAATCTGCTGGGCTCAGAGTAGCCATACCGCGTGGCAAATCTGCAAAGGCTTTCGCATCTGTTGCATCTAGCTTTGGAATGGAAAGAACCGTCGGATCGCCCCACAGCTCAGGATTGGCTTTACGAATTTGTGCCTCTGGTGAGAGCAGAAAATTAGCCACCACCTGCGCACCATCGGCTGCAGAAGCATTAAAGGGGATAGCAACGAAATGAACATTCGCGAGGGTACCAGCATCATGAATATAGGTGCGCACGCTATCTGGCAAAATACCCTGTGAAATGCCATTAGAAAATTCGGCAGGGTTAAATGCCATCGCAATCGCCAATTCACCATCCCCTAGCAGTTGCACCATAGAAGTGTAATTTGGGGGATAATTCACCCCGCCCCGCCAAAGATGTGGGCGTACCCTGTCGAGCCATGAAAATAGAGGTGCTAAGGCTGTTTTTGTATCTGCTTCAATAGCTGGCGCTGCAAAAATACCCTTATCCGGGCTAACCTCTAGTAAAATCTGTTTCAGAAAACTGGTACCTGTAAAATCTGGCGGCTGTGGAAAGGTAAATCGACCGGGGTTTTTTTCAATCCAGTTTGCAAGTTCTTCGGCTGACCGCGGCGGGTTTGGAACAAATTGGGTGTCATACCCAAACACAAGTTGGGCGCGTCCCCATGGCGATTCCAGCCCGTCGGTTGGGTTCGCAAAATCGCTAATGATACCGGGTAATGCCTCTGCATCTGTATAAGCGAAAGAAGGCAGGGCAAACGCCCAGCTATCAGAGCGCAACAGACCTTGCCGCTTGAGCGACGCAAAATTCTCACCATTTACCCAAACCAAATCCACAGATCCGCCTCGGGTTTTGCCTGCTGACTTTTCCGCCAAAATACGCGCTACCGCATCTGCTGTTTCGGTAAGTTTCACATGAACAAGCGTTACACCATATCGCGATTTAATCTGGCTACCTGCCCAAGCAATATAACTGTTAGTCTGGGGCGAGCCGCCCCACGCATTGAAATAGACAGTCTGGCCTCTCGCTTTTTTAGCCATCAGTTCAAAATCAGCAGCTTGTGCAGAAACACCCCCGAACACCAATCCAGAGGCCATCATCAAAGCCAAAAATTTGGTGCGGAAAATTTGCCGGTATTTCAGGAAATGAAAAGGAATACGCATGCGAAAATGCCCCCGCAGTTTGATGTCAAAAAATGTGCTTGGCGCATCCATTTTACTGGCGGCCTGTTTGTAATTGCATAAGAACATATCATGCTAGCCTAATTTCCTTAAATAAGGTTTAAGAAATTATCAAAATTCAGATAATTTCCGTATTTTATTTCGTCTGAGCAGAATGTTACTTATACACTATCAGGAAATGGTGGCTTGGTTAAAGGGGTTTAGCTTTCTGGAACCTATGCTTTAGAAATACCAAAAAGCCATAAAACCAAGCTACCATACTACCAAGCTGTCATAAAACTAAGCTGCCATAATTAAGGGGTGTCATCTATGCTTATCCTCAAAGATATATCCCTAAATTTTCAAAACACGCCCCTTTTTGCCCCCCTAACGCTTGAGATTGGCGGCGGCGATATCTGTGTTTTGAGCGCGCCTAGCGGGGCTGGCAAATCTACCTTGCTGCGCTGGGTAGCAGGTATCCCAACCGAAGGTTTGACGGCGCAGGGCTGTATTTGGCTGAATGGCCAGAAAATAGATGCGCTTGCACCAGAAAGACGGCGTGTCGGGTTAATGTTTCAACAACCTTTATTATTTCCTCATCTTAGTGTGGCAGATAATTTGGGCTTTGGCCTTCCAGCTTGTGTAAAGGGGGAGAGCCGAAAAGCGCAAATAAAAGAAGCCCTAGCTATTGCAGGACTAGAAGGGATGGGCGGGCGCGATCCAGAAACATTATCAGGTGGTCAGCAAGCCCGCATCGCCCTTTTGCGCACGCTCCTCGCCAAGCCTGAGGCGCTGTTGCTGGATGAGCCTTTTTCAAGCTTGGATGATAGCCGGCGCACGCAAATTGTCTCGCTTGTACAACGCGAAGCCCAGCGCCTAAACCTGCCCGTGCTGCTGGTTAGCCATGATCCGCGTGATGTGGATGCCGCAACAAATAATGTTGTCGAGCTGGAAACTATTTAGCCCTATCCTGCCAGCATATTCGCAATCATATCCGCAGAAGCGTCTGTTCTGGAAAGGTGCAGAAAAGCCCGTCTTTCACGGTCATATAAAGTTTGCTCATCACTCACTGCGTCCTGACCATCATCTGCAACAATGATAGTCGCAATCGCCATGGCAACGACTTTATTATGCGCAGTGAACATGCCTTTATCGACGCCATCCTGCATAAAGCTATCCATCTTTTCTATCAGGCTATGACTGGCCAGCCTCACTTCAGGCACCTTGCTTGGCTGATAGCCTGTCGCAAGCGCCTTGGTTTCAGCAATGGCACTGGCCAGCAACCTGTCCCGGCTCATCACGGCGATATCATGCCCCTCACGGAAATATTCAAACTTTGCCGATAATTGTGGTGAGCTTCCCGTGCGACCATAGCCAATTTGCATCCAAACCTTCCATGCCGCTTCATCCCAGTCACCGGTTTTTGCATACCAGCGCAGATAGCTTTCCTTGACGCCCCCGCCACTTGGCACCAGCCCAACCCCTGCTTCCACAAGCCCCAATACTGAATTGGTATGCACGACCAGCTTGTCGCAATGCATCAGCACTTCAAAGCCGCCACCAGCCGCCAAGCCAGAAGGGGCACCTACCACAGGTACAGGCGCATATTTCAACGCCTTAACGGCTTGCTGAAAACGGTTAAGAAAGGCATCAACTTCATCAAAATCCCGGACTTTGATCAGCGCCTGAAAATGGTTTAGATCCACGCCTGCCGAAAAATGCTGCGCATCATTATGCACAATTATTCCGCGCCCATGATCAGATGCAGCTGCCTGCACAATCTGCATGGATAAATCATTTAGCGCGTTTGCTTTGGAATGAAATTCAATAAGACGCAAATCACCTTCCAAACGATAAAGGCTAGCGGCGTCATTCGTTTCTAGCAGCTCTGTGCTGCGCCGTAGCATTGAAAAGCGCATCGCACCATCTGGCAGGCTAACAGGCTGATAGCCTGCGCCCGCAACTTCAATTTCCAACTGTCCATTTTCGGCGCGGTAATAAGGCTGGCTGCGCTGTGATAGCTGTTCTGGCAGCGGCAACGCCATTTGTGTTGCCAGCGCTTTAATCCGCTCAATGCCGACCGCATCAATCATCTCAAAAGGGCCGCGTTGCCAATTAAAGCCAAGCTTCATAGCATCATCAATATCTTGCGCAGATGCGGTAATTTCTGGTACCAGACTAGCTGCATAAGATAAGATGCGCAGCAATACACGGCGCGCAAACGCCCCCTCATTACTGTTATCCTCAAAAATGGCATCTAGCGGTTCTGCCTGACGAGCTTGATATTCAGCAGCACGCATAGCCGCAGCAGGAAGCTGGCCTGAAGCCGCAGCCCAGCCCTTATCAACACCCCCTTTAGCTATGACGCGCACCTCGCGCCCATCATCCCCTTCACGGTAGAAACCGCCTCTACCTTTATTGCCGGTATAGCCATCCTTTATCATTTGTTGCACCAATTCAGGCGCAAAGCCGACCTTATGAAACGCGTCTCCTTCGGGGAGAATAGTAGCAAGAGACTTTACAACATCTGACATCAGGTCAATGCCGATAAGGTCATATAAACCGAACACCCCTGTTTTTGGAAT
>Ga0213867_1000478_pt1 | contig 18002 bp, 21 predicted proteins | sample PICome_12_FD_160120 | JGI IMG/M metagenome (GOLD analysis project Ga0213867, IMG submission 160120) | Coastal seawater microbial communities near Pivers Island, North Carolina, United States - PICO540 | ecosystem: Environmental > Aquatic > Marine > Coastal | place: USA: North Carolina... | reverse complement strand
CAATCCTGTCGGCCACGTTTTTTTTTCTTTTGTTCAATCACACATTCAAGAAGGATACCCTGCCTTTTTTGACAGAACTCACGAAAAAAGCAACTCATCTGCTCCCAAGTATAACTTTGGATGGACTACGATGGTTGCTCGGCTCGCATCCGCAGGTATATTCGCAAAGCCTGCTGAGAAAGGAAGTGTCATAGAGCACACTTACCAAGCTTGTCTTTTAGAGTTTATGAAATACGGACAGATATACGCTTCAGGTAATCTTTAGTGTTTGATAATAGTAAACTGACTCTTGTCAGCATAGTATGTCATCCATTCAATGTCGTTTGCTGCACCTTCTCTTGGCTTTCTGCCTCCAACTCGTTCTACGCCTTTAATTTGGTTAAGTTTGCCGTATATGTAACCATCAAGGCAGTCCCAAATAATTACAGGGTTTAGCTGTTTCTGTCGCAGCTTTTCAATTTTGCGACAAGCAATAGGCAATGGAAACGCTTGAGCAATAGTCCTGTTCCTGCCTTTAACCTCTACAAACGATATAAGCCTGTCGTACTTGTCGTAAACTGCATAGTCTACATCGTGAGGCCCTAGCTTGCTGTAACTGCCACCAAACAGGTTTACAAAACGTTGTATTGCCTTCTTTTCTCTTTGTAAATCTTTGTCTGTCTCAAACCTCATTAGGCGAAATATACTACAAATCCATCAAACAATTAATTGCTGTGTGTCCTCCGATAACAACACCACAGCCAATTGCCTGTTTTTTGTAGTTTTTAGCGTATGCCATTGCATAGCTTTCACGGTCAATGCCACAACCTACCTGCATTGCAAATATCTTAAATTTATTGCCTACCATCCACTCAGTATAGGCCTGTGTGTGGATGTGTCCTTGCACCGTTGACATCATATCATTTTTGGCTCGTGTTCTTGCCGTGCCTCCTTCACCGTGTACGTACTGCACGTTGTCGTAAACTACTCGGTCAGTCCAATTCCAATTAGTGCCAAGCACTTCATTGTACGACTTTATCCATTGCTGTGGAATTGCAGAGGCAAATGCCTTACGCATTATAATTCTGTCGTGGTTGCCAATAATAACGTCAGCAACAGGAAACGCATCTGCCCAATCCTTTACTCTATTAATAGCATATTGCAATTCATCTTCTCCGCCAAGTCCATTAGGATCAGTAGGATGGAAGCTTGAATGATGCGAGTCTATGACATCACCTATAAATATGACGCTATTGCAATTGTACCGATTGTAAACGTCCATACAAAATCCCAAATATCCATCAATAGAAAATGGCTCGTGTATGTCTCCAATAACAAGTATTCTACGTTCATCACGTGTAAGATTTTCAAATGCTTTTCTGCGTTGTCCGCTTAGTCTTGGCCTGATCTCTGACATATAGTTTTGATTGTATTAAATAATGCACCAACAAGTGACTCCTGAAACTGCAAGTTAATCATTCGACTATAATCATAGTACAAGTCAACACTTCCTGCATATATAACAAAAGACGGACATTTTGGTTTTTTCAAAATAGCGTGTTCGTGTTCTAAATCATAGCAAACCTTTTCAACAGGCATTTGCCAACCTTCCATATTAATAGACATCTCTTCGTGTAGCAATTCGCCTATTTCCTCGCTGCGTTCTCGTATGTTGCCTAAGATATGGATGCCTGCCCTCTCGTGTGTTCCTGTATAGATAGATAAGGCAAAAGTATCGTAAGCCATTGTAAAGCTCTGCAAACGATGCACACGTGTGGACTCTGATGTGTTGCTTAGTTCAGGGCAGATGTTAACGTAAGGTATCGGCTCGTAGTCTAACTCCCTTTGAAGGTCATTGCATATCCAACGGCTAAAATTACCACCGTTAAGGATGCCGTGTCTAAACTCAGGAGAGTGCTTGCCATTGTATTGCCCTGCAATAGTACCTCCACCTTCAGGATTTAAGATTACCATTGAGAAACTTTTTAACTGCCGATAATAGTCCTGTGCCTGTTTGCCGTTGTATGTTCTCATAAACACTAAGCATCTCTGTCGATGCGATTACGCTACTAACTGCAAAGCTTACAATTAGCCTGCCTTCAGGTAAATAAATAAGATCAAAGGCGTGTGCTAAAAGTATAGCAATAAAATACGCAATTAACTTGTCTATTGTCTTACGTACACCTCGACTTATAAAACGCATATTAGAGGCCTTCCAACCTGTGTACAAATCAGCGACAACTAAAACAACAGTAAACACAAGATACCACGCAATAGGCAGTAAGAACCAACCAATTGCTGTAAGTATCGTTGAAAGTATGCTTTTATGTATCACTCTTTTTTGCACGTCTGTGAAGTTTACGCTCTGCTCGTAACTGCCTCCTTTTGATTCGAGTTGCACGTAGTTTTGCACGTGCTTCTTTTGCAGGTCGCTTTATCTCTAAGCGTGTTCTTTGGTTGTCTGCTATTGTTGGCAAAGCCTTACCAAAGCCTGCAAGGAACTCAATAAGCGAGGCAAGTAACTTACTTAGCACTCTTCTCGTCCTCCTCCTCTTTCTCTACAAATAGACGTTCCTCGATTGCATCAGGTAATAACTCAAGTATGCGTTCAAGAATCTCATCGTCTTTCTTGGTTTTAGTTAATGGTGCGATGTATCGGTCATAAAACACGACAGCACCTAAGAGGATTGAAGCAATTTGCCATCCCCAAGTTTGGATAAATTCTACTATTAAACTCATACTACAAATATTGAATTGGTTATAAAATCGGAATCATTTTGTTCAGTCCAACCGTACGTGTTTGCATTGTCACGTAAGTAGTCAATCAATCGTTGACGTAATTGTTGGACTAACGTCTCATTTTGTTTGTGTGCAACCATACGAGCCTCATCAGTCGCAGTTGCGTTTGGTGTGTTTGGATATGCTGCACCTACATTGCTGATGCGTGGGCTGTTATTAGCCAATACAAGCGATTTAACGCCATAAGCAAGCAAAGGCTTAACGTATGTATCTCTAAGCGTTATCTCGTCAGCAGATGGACTCCCACCGCTTACAGAGGCATATAACGTATCGCCAAGAATAGGCTTAATCGTGTTGTCCTCAATCAAGTCAATAAATCGTGCCTTAATGTCGGCAGGATCAAAGTTAGCGTAAAACGCTTCTGTTACAATATCACTCGCTGTCATCAACGGCATAACCTAACTCTTTTTGTATTTCAGATAATGGAACGGCCTCGTCTATCTTGGCTTGGCTTACATAGTCAAGTGCCGTAAACATAGGCTTGTTCTCAAACATAATAGGAGACTGCTCTGCAAGTTCGTAGTACTCCGTGCCTTCTAAGGTATGCAGGTATGTGTGAAGTATCTTCTCCTGTAATGGCTCAATCTCGTATTGCATTACTCGTCTATGGTGATTCTCTACTTCACGTGTATTGCCAAGTTTACCTGCTTCCTCAACCCCCATCAGTGACGGATGCCATCCTGCTGCCATTATAATATTACGCTCACAAGTACGGCCTAAGTCCTTAAACGCTCCGTCAGTTGGCAAGTTGTATTGTACAAGCGACAGCTTACCATCGCCTCCTGAGATGTTTACAGGTGTACTTGGCCCAAAGGCTGACTCTCCTTTTAACTGCTCACGGATACGGTCACGTATCTCTGTTGCAGTATCGTCATCAGGTGTAAATGGCATTTCTACGTTCAAAATACCACTAAGATGGATACTGTTTTGGAGGTGAGTATAGTTAAAGCGAGGCAATAAGTTCTCAAGAATGGCATCATAGTATGCACCGGTCCAATTGGCTCGACCATACACTTGCATTGCAGGCTCGTAATCGCCTACACGATGCACACAAACCTTCTTAAACACTCGGTCTTGCTCATCGTAAAAATCCTCATAGCCATACCCTGATAAAGGTAGCCTATAAGGTCGGTACTCGTTGCGTGAATAGTGTGCCCAATTCTTGGATACCCATACGCCTGTTGGCTCAAGGTATTCATCAACATCGGACGAGAAACGTACTTGTGATGCATCTAAGTGCATTGCAAAACTACGCTCTTTAATTGGTGTGTTGCCTGCGTACTCTATGTAACGGACTTCTTTTATAAAGCCTTCACCGTGTAGTTGTACGTCTAAAGCAACACGGTAGATAAGTTGTCTTAGGTCGTAGTGAGTCTTAGGACTCGTGAACTTATCAATCTTCTTTTGAAGGCTCTCGTTCTCCGTCTTGAGATCCGATGCCACCAAGTTGCTCTTCTGCGTTAGGACTGCTCTCAGCGTTTTGCTGTTCTGATACGCTTCCGCTATCCTCTGAGGGAACAGACCTGCGTTTCCGTCCTCTCCCCACTTTATCCACTTTGTTCCCCTGTACCCTACTATCTCCGAGCCCATTGTCGGCTTTTCGTGACTTTCGTCCAACAGATTTAGAATCTGAAACGCATTCAAAGAATTTAGGGTATTTTTTGCAGGTTTCTTCATTATAGGGATTTGAGCCATTTATAGGAAATACAAGGGTTCGTCTGTCCCCAATTAAGGAGACAGACTTACCTCTGTATTGTGGTTTTACCTTGCAGTTGCAAGACATATTACTCGGTTGGAGTTAACAACTCTGCAATAATAAGGTCTTGGTCTGTAATTTGACCACCTGAACCATCAACAGATGTAAGAACAAAAGGTATTTGCTCTTGCTCACCCATAATGTTAAGTTCAAAAGTGTTCGCATCTGTGCGTACAGAACCTGAACCACCGTTAAGAGAGTTAAACTCAAGTGTTCCATATTCGGATTGGTCAGCACCTAATACACGAAGTAAGGTGTTAGAACCAAATTCTTGAACAACTGCAACCAATTCACAAGTGTCACGCAATTGCTCTAAAGCGTAAAGTTGTGCACTTGTTGGAGCAGGTACATTCATAAAGATGTTAACGGTCGTGACATCTACTCCATTGTCTTGCCTCTCGGTATTTGACTCAAATCTGCACTCGCCACGCTTATAGATGAATTCTACAAAGCCTTCTCCTGCACCTGTGGCAGCAAAGTCGATGTCAGTCACAGCGTGGTTAGATGCTGATACGTCAAAAGAGATAGATGAAATTTTTGCAAGGTCACAAAGCAACAAACGCTTTACGCCTCCTGCTACTCTGTTACACTTGTCTACGGTTAGACTTGATAATGCCATTTTTAGATATAGTTTAAAAGATTAAAAAAAAATTAGCATCAGCTAAGTAGGGTTATGTTCTTGCCGTCAGAAATTGCCACATCAAATGCCCAATCTAGTCGGTATCTGATAGTACGTGATGCAGAAGTAGATGATTGGTCAACAATCAATACTTGGTTAAGGTCGCTGATAAGTGGAGTTGCAAAGTGCAATCCTGCGATACGAGAGCAAACGATAACATTGTTACGGCACTCAGGTACTTCAAGAACTCGGTAGCCTAAGAAAGACAACTCATAGTCTTGAGAGTAAACGTTAGGAGAGTATGCAGCCTCTGCTTGCTTTAATTTGTAAGCAGCAGCAACTCGTGAAGGAACGTAGAAAACCGTGTCAGGAGCAAGACGGATAGAGTCGCTCATATTTCGGTAAACTTCTTCAAAAGCGTTAACAACGTTGTTCTTGTTGATACAAGTTAACGTACCTGCTGACCAAGTACCTAACGCTTGGCTATCAAGGTTGATAGTGATGTCGTTAGTAGAGATAGACGTAATGCTGAAAGTCTTGCCGTCTTGAGTGTCCCAAGTACCACCTGCAAGTCCTTCAAAAGTTACTTTGTCTCCAACAGCATAGTCAGATGCATCTCCAACAGAGATAACAGCAGAAGCAGCTTCAGTAGCGGCTGTGATAGTCTGCTTGTAAGTACCTCCAACAGCAATGTCAACAACTGAAGAATCAGCAAGCATTGTGTCAATAAGACCTGTAACAGCGTTAGAACCATTCTTAGTAATTCCTTGTGAAGAACCAAACTGAGATACTGCTAATGCAGAACCACTCCAAATAGATGCACCAACAAACAAACTTGCCTTTTGAGAAAAGTGTTGGTTAAGAGCATCCTCTAAAGTAGCAGGTGCAACGTAGTCTCCTGCCGCTCCTCGTGGTTGCTGTGATGCTAACCAAAAGTTGTCAAGATTCTTGTAGTCAATCTCTGCGTTGATCATATACTTACCTAACTCAAACTTGATTTCAGAAAGGTCAGCAGTTGAAGATGAACTAAATGTTCCGTTAGCATCCTCGATTTGAACATCAGAGTCAGCAAATACAACGGTGTACTTGTCATCTACATTTGTATGCAAGGTAACGTATCCTTGCTCGATTGTTCTTGCGCCTAATACTGAGGCCGCAAGTGTGACATCGCTAAAATATCCTGCGTATGTCGATGAAGTTAAATTAATGTTAGCCATTTTATTTTATTTTTTATTTAGGGCATTTTGAATTGCGAGTTCTTTCCAATCTACTTTACTCGCTTTATTGTCAGGAGTGTGTACTTTCATAGCAGCACGCTCTTCTTTGATTTCTTCCATTTGAGCCTTGAGTTCAGTAACAGCAGCCAATAAGGTCTCAACCTCTGACTTGATTTCTGTTTCTGCTTCCGCTTCAACTTCAGCCTCGACTGATGCTTGTGCTTCCTCTTCCTCTTCGTACATAGCTTCTTCTTCCTCCTCTTCCATTGCTTCAGGCTCTTCTTCTTCTTCTGCTTCAACAGCACGCTCTTCTAATACGCCCAAAGCGATTAACATAGCGTGATCATCCATTGGTATAACTGCAACTTCAGGAGCAGACATATACTTTTCTTCGCCTTCACCAAGCTTAACACATACCTCCTCAACTCCTTCTACATTGTCGGCAAGTGCCTTAATGAGTTCAAGTTTAGCAGATACATCTAAACCAAGTGCAAGGTCTTTAATTTCGTCAGACGTTAACGCCTCAACGATTTGACTTTTAGTCTTAAACATTGCTGTGATTTTTGTGATTAAAGATGAATGTAAACCGCCAACTTGCTCCTCGCTGTAATCTACTTTATCGGCAAAGCCTAACTCTACTGCTTCTTCAGGCGTTAGCCAAGTTTCAGCATCAAGCATTTCAATTAAGGATTCTTCAGGTTGACCTGTTTTAGTTTTATATCGCTGAACCATAATGTCTCGGACTTTGTCGAGTACGTCAGCAGATTGTCGTAAGTCTTTAGATTCGCCTGCGGCAACAGTATGTGGATTGTGAACCATCATCATCGAGGCAGGTCGCATAACAACAACATCGGCAGCCATAGCAAAAAGACTTGCAGCACTTGCCGCTAATCCTTCTACAATTGCCGTTGTTGGGCCTTCGTGCATTTTGATTGCATTGTATAGCGCAAAGCCTTCAAACACATCGCCACCAACTGAGTTGATCTTAATGGTCAAAGGTACACCTGTTTTGTTTTCGATTGCATCAGCAATCTGTCTTGCGGATACGTCCCAATTACCAACCTCGCCTGAAAGCACTACTTCCACGCCTTCCGCTTTGTTAGTAATCTGTGTAAGTGACGAGTCGCTGATTTTTGCTTTTACTGTATTGATTACTTCTTTCATACGCTTTTCGCCTAATGTGCCAACAACTGCCCACTTGATTTGAGCAACAACTCCTGCAATGTTAGAAAGATTTGGACTTGCATCGTCTTTAAACTGTTTGCCGTCCTCGTAGTGTCTTGCACACCACGCTTCCCTTTCCGATACCCATTGCAACGTCCCCTCTGTCCTCTCGCCTTCTCTGTACTTGGTGTAGTACTCAAAAGCCTCATTGCCTCTTATGTTGCCTCCTGCTTTCCAAATACGTGGATAATTCTCCTTTAAGTCTTTGGCATAAGCAAAGTCAAACCTGTCGTAATCGCTTTGCGTCAAGGCAGGCTTGTCAGGGTTTATTGGCATTCTGCAACGATACGCAAAATGATTGTTCTTTTTGCCACTAATTTATGGCTCTCCTTATCCAAGTAACAGACCTGCCAAACTTCTGCGCAGTCTCTTGGTATGCCTTCATTGATTCTCCGTGAATCTGTAAACGTTCACGATAGTATGCTTTGGCAATTTGCTTTACATTAATAGGCACAAAAGCACCTGTGTTGATCATCTTCCTAATGTTGTCTGTCATCCGATTGTTCTAAGTGATTCAATTACGTCCACACTATTCTCACGTTCTCGCAGTTGCTCAACAACCAATACAGGCTGTCGTGATTTTAGTCCTGATGCAATTATGTCTGCTGCTCTATCTGTTGGCGTTGCTGATTGTATAGGATCTAACACACCACCGTTAGCAAAGAAAGGAACTCCTCCACCTGCAACGTTTATTGCTGATGCCATAGATGCAAGTGCAGGGTTAGCCATTACGCCCTTAGTAAGTACAGCCTCGCCTCCTTCAGCCTCTCCATAAAAAGCACCGCCTTTGCTAAACATAGGTATACCACCTTGTGCGTGACTTGGGCCGTTTAGTATTCCTCCTTTGGCAAACTTCTGTGACCTAATCATTTTAATCTGTGCAGCACCTTGTGCTGTTGCAATTCCTGCCATTATCAATCCTGCCGGTAAGAATGGCTGTGTATTAAGTGCAGATGTAACTGCTTTCGCTGTATTTATTACCGCTTGCGTAACATCAATCTTCTGTTGTTTACGTGCTGCATCTTTTTTGATTTGCTCTTTTCTACGCTCGGCCTCCTCTTCGTTTATCACGCCTTGTTGTAGTAATTGGTCAACCTTTCCAAAACGCTCTTGTGCTCGTGCTTCTACAAGTTGGCTCATTGCATCCAAGCCTGCCTCTACACCTTGAATGCCCATTTTGATTCTCTCAACTTGTTCAGGCTCAAGTCCAAGTCTGTCTGCAAGTGTCTTAGGCTCTCCGCTCTCAGGGTCTCTGCCTGCGTTTTGTATTTCAAGGTTTATGCCTGCAAGCGACTTGCGTAATTGTTCAAGTGCTGCTGTTGTTTCGCCTTCACCAAGTGTTGACTCGATTAACGCAATTTGGTCAATTAATCCTTGCCTTTGTAACTCTAACGAATCGGCTTGAAATTGTTCTTGTAGTGCAAGCTTTTGCTCTTCTGTTAGTTTTTCATTACGTAACTCATTAAGCAATGCATTCTCCTTTACAAGCATCTCTATCTTCAGATTTTCCTTAATTGCCTTTAGATTGTTGTCAAAGTTTTTCTGCTCGTCTGCTTCCTCTTTTGCCGTTCGCTTATCTCTTAGTGCTTGCAGGTCATCGTTGTACTTGTCGTATAGTGCAGTACGTGCAGCAAGTTCCTGCTCGGTCATTTCGGTTATGTCCTTGTCAAGTTCGAGTTCACGCAGTTTGTCGTAAAATCGTTTATCAATTAACTCCTCCTCTGTTAGGTTGCGTTCAACCTCTTTATCTATTAGGTCGCTTAATGTTTTAAGTCTACGCTCCTCGGCTTTTGCTGCTTCATCTACTGAACTTGTATAACTTCTTGTGCTTGATGTTGCTTCTTGTGTTGTACTGCTGTAATCGGCTACCGCTACTGTTGTTTCTTCTGTTGCCTCGGTTAAATCTTGTGTTGCGTTTCTTCTTTCCTGCATACGTCTAAAAAAACCTGTACCACTACCTGACTCGTCTAATAAACCAACAAAACGAAGTGCATCTTTTAGGCCTCCAACAAGTTTTGCGGCTGATTGTCTAACAACCTCAAATGCTGCTGATATCTTGTCAACGACTACCTTTAGTGCAGGGAATCTATTTGTGGCATCTATTACTGCCGTTCCAACTTGATTAAATGCAGTTTTAGCAAGGTTTATTACTCTTGTAATAAATTGCACTGTAGCACTTACGGCCTCTAAAACACCTTTTAAAGGCAATAAGGCCACCTTAGTTACAAAGCCTAAAATATCTGCAAGTCCAATGGCACTATCTCCTGATATTCCTAATGCCTCGCCAAGACTTGAGAATGCCTCTCCAACAGGTTTTAAAGCATCCATTACAAAACTCAACGCATCAACCACGATCATCTTAAATGCGTGACCAATCTCTGCAAGTGTTTCTTGGAATGCAATAAAATTAGGAGACATTAATGCCTCGTCCATCTCCTCGGCCATCTCAACGGTACGGCCTATTTCTTTCTCTAAAGACTTTCCGTATTCGTCCAACTCATTTGATGCACCACTTATTCCAACTGTTAACGCATTAAATACTTTTGTCGCTCCACCTGCATCCTCTCCTGCACCTGCAAATAAATCTGCCGTAATTTGTGCTAATGCCTGCTCTCCTAATGCTGTTTCCTCGGCCTTTGCTCTAATTGTTTCTAAAGCCTCTGCCGTAGTTATTGCACCTGTGTCAATTGCACCAAACAGGTTGTCAGTAAACTCTTCATCAAAAGCATTAACAAGTGCATCCCTTGTTGCTTTAGTTTGCTCTCTAAGTTTAATGTCCGCTTCCTTTAGTGCGTCAGGTAACTTGTCTGTGTAGATGCCGAGATCAAAGCCTGCATTTACTATCCCTGTAAACTCGTCAACGCTAAATCCTGCATCAGCAAAAAATGTAGAATACTCGCTTATGCTTTGCAGTAGTTCATCATTAGCACCGTTAGTTGCAAGGATACCTGTCTGCATTTTGTCAAGTGCCTCCTCGTAACTAATCCCAAACTGCTCAACCAATACCTTTGCAGCCTTTGCAGATTCCTCTGCACCTACTCCAAGTGTTTCCTCTATGGCTGCCGTCTGTCTACGGATGTTGTCAAGTGTGTCTCCTGTTTGGTCTGTGATTCCTGCAAGTAATTGGTTGGTTTCTCGTATTTCGTTGTTGTAATCAAACCAAGCCTTAGTTGCTGCACCAATGGCTGCAAGTGCTGCAATCGCTGCACCTATTGGATTTGCAATAAATGCAATTGCTGCACGTGTTGCTCCTTGTATACCTGTGGTTATCATTGACAACGCACCCTTTACACCTCCACCGCTTGCTGTGATCTCCTGAAGTTGGCCACCAAAAGGAATCATACTGCCAATAGCACTTTGGATAGCCTCCTCGTAATTTCCTACGTTTCTTCGTGTGTCACCTATTGCCTTCTCTTGTGACTTAACTTCTAAATTAAGACGCTCGATTTGTTCAGACATATGCAATGCCTCTCTTGCACCTTCGGCTGTCTCTTTGTTTATTTGGCCGTACTCTTTTTGTAGTAGGTTAAGCGAGGCACGTAATTGGTCAAGGCTTCCCTCCTGTGCCTTGTAAACTCTTATGTTCTGCTTTAGTTGGTTTCTATTTTCTTGAGTTTGCTTTTTAGATGCTTCAAGTTGCAGGTTTCTATCCGCAAGTGCCTTTATCGTTTCCTCTGTTGCTTCACCTTCTCCATCAAGTGCTTTCTCAAGTTCCTTGATTTCCTTTTTTAGCTCACGTTGTTTTTTCTTTTGCTCTTCAATGGATACGCTAAGGCGATCCATTTCTTGCCGTGCGTTTTTTACACCTTTTAGTTCTAATTCAAGTATTGTCTGTGCCATTATTCAAAGTATCCTAAGTCGGTTGCCTCGCTTGGTAGCAACCATATTCTGTTATTTAATTCGTCAACGTGTACATAGGCAGGAACTTCCGCTACCCAATCGATTCCATTGGTGTACACTCTAAGACTTACCTCTCGTGCTTCTTTCTCTGTGTTAAAGATGTAGTATCTCATTAGAAAGTTGTTTCATTTATTTCGTATCCTTCCTTTATTGCTTGTGCTTCTGTTAATGCTGTCAAGCCGTCAAGGACATCTCCATCGTCATAACCCATATCAATCCACTCCATAACTACCGTGTCATTAGATTGGTGTGGTATAAACCCATAAGCATACAACGTAACACGCTGATCACGTGGCGGAGCGTTAAGGTCATAAATCGCTGCACTTGCCTCTTGGCCTAATTCCAATGTATCGTATTTGTAGTATTTCATTAGTAAACTGAGAAGTATGTATTGATGTTGCTTTCTATGTCGTCAATGTCAGATGTCTTATCTGCCGTGTAGATTAGTATCTCCTGCATATTACCTTCGAAGTTGTTTGTTGCACTTACACCAAACACAATGTTAATGGAGTAAGCATTTCCGCTTGTGTTTCCTGTTGCTTCCTGTGAACCGTTTGCTCGTATCTCAGAGCTTGCACCATTAGCCAAACCGACAGCAATCATATGTGCTTGTGATATACCTGAACCACTAATAGAAGAGCCGCCGTTAAGTTGTAAAAAGTCCGTGTGTCCGCTAAATCGGTATGTGCCTGATAAGGTCTCACCAATGAAGTGATTCGTACCTCCTGTAAGACTTGACTTGATAACTGCAACGGATGTCTGTGGAGGAGTAACAGAAACGGCTGAGTCCATTGTGTAATGTACACGTGTTGTATTAGAAATAGGTGCAACCTTAGTGCCTAACTTGTCAACCGTACCGGAACTTACAACACGCATCTGTCTTGATGTTGTTGCTTGTGTTGCATCGTTTCCGTTGGTTGTTTGGTCGTACCACGTTACAATGTAACCATCGTTAGAACCTACAAAAGTAGTAAGTGCCGACTCATCAAGATTGCCATCACCATCAAAGCCAATATCTTGCTCTGTGTCATCTGAAGTACGTCTTACTCTAAATGCTGAACCTGAGTAGTCAGCACGTAGTTTACGCACGGAATAAGCTGCATCGCAATCCTCTCCGTATTGGTCAAGGAATAAGTTTGCAACAGGCGTTACTTCCTCGCTTGACCTAAACGCATCAACAGCCAACAACTCAACCTCCACCATCTGCTTATCAAGCATAGGATCAAAGTCCTTAACCTTGTTTAGGATAAAGCGTTGGCCCATTAGCGTGTAGTACTTTGAGATGTCAAGGTTAACAAACTCGTTTCTTGTCATTAAGACCTGCGTGACCAATGTGCGTGTTGTTATAAACTTCTCAAGTGTAGTCTTCCAAAATCGCTCATAAATGCCGTCAACCATTGTAACGGTGTTGGCGTTGTAAATACCAAGATTAACGTCATCAATGTCATTGCTTACAATGTCTGTCAATCTACCTAAATCAGTAGCATCTGATGGTTGTCTTGTAACGCTTACATCAGCAACGTCTACATTCTCAATTGTGTCAAAGTCAGATATCTTAGTTACGATACTTGACAATGAAGAGCCATCGCCTAACGCAAGTGTTTCGTCTGTGTGTACGTATGGGTTAACCGTCATACAATTGTAGATAAACGGATAACCAATCTGTGTGCTTAATGTGCCTCCACTTTGCTCATATATCCATTGCCTCCACGTTGGCGTGTATAGATACGCCTCAATCCCTGTATATCTTCCTGTGACTCCGCTTATTAAGTTTACGTGGCGTGGCATTCCCATTGGTGCAGAGCCTGACTTAAACACAAACAATCTGTTTGAATAGGAGTTGTCAGGATCAAAGGTTATCGATGTTGCTTGGTTTGCTTCGTCTTCTGTGATTGGGCCAACAAAGCCTCGTGTGCGTACTCTGTCAAACTTGGCTTGGTAGAACTTGCTAAGACTTGTGTTGAATGGCAACTTAATATCTGTAATGCCTTCCTCGTTGTTGCTGTCTAAGTCAATGATGTAACGCACTTCAGGCTGACTTACATTCTCGTCAGTTATAAAAGGATACATATTGTCATCAATTGGATAACTCTCAGTTCCCCAAGACATTCGCACTTGCCTTTTGTAGTTACTTGTTTTGTATTGTACCTCTTGGCTTACGCTTATCTTCTCACTCCAATCAATATCGCCTGAGTAAAAGCCATCGTATGTTGTGCCGTTCCAAGATGTCCAATCTTGCCTTGGCTCAACCTTTAGCGTAATGCCGTCAAAACTAAATATCAGGTTGAACGTCTTGCAAACATTCATAAAGAAGTCAAGCATTGTCACCTCAGTAGGTAAGAAGAAACGCCAATCTTCTGTTGCTCCAAAGGTAACGTTTGGATAATCGTCTTCACTCCTGTCGCTGTAATATATGTTGTCCCAAAATCCGTGAGTTGCGTTGCCGGTTAGGAAGTCACTATCTAACTCAAACGAGTCAAATCCAAACACCTGTTGAACAAGTGGATTGGTTGCCGTTCCAAAGATGCCATCAATAAGATAGTCAAGTCTAAATGCAGGCCAAAAGTCTGTGCCTCGTGCATTGCGACTTGTTCCTGTGTAAGTTTCTGTGCTGTCGTAGTTCTCTGCATCGCTGTCGCTGAACTTGTACATATACGGATTAACAAACACATAACTTGGGTCAAGCATTGTGCGTGGATTAGGAACAACCCTTGCAAGTATATTGGCATCGGTATAGTCAAGCTGCAATACTGTGCCGCTTGTGTTGGTTGTCATATCCGACATCTTCAACGATTGCAATGCTACAACCCACGCCTCATTGCCTCCTACAAATTGACACTCAAACTCTATTGCATCTGTGTCACGTCTTGCTTTTAGAATATAGACATAGCCGTCATCAATAACGTTGCCATTAACGATAATAAAACATTGCTGCTTGTACACGTTTATTGCGTCAAGATCTGTACCTATAACGTGCGGATAACCTAATGCCTTGACGTTGTTTTCTGTTGCAGGAATCTTAAAAGACTTGCTGAACGTCTTGTTACGTTTGCTAATGTCCTGTATCTCTGCAATTGATTTGCTTAACGTAAACGGAAAGTCTCCATCTTGTCCAAGTTGTATGTACTTGCCTGTCTCCTTTATGTATAGTTGTGCTGCTCTCATTGCATTTTGTCCATTGCATCCATTTGGTCAATTAACCACGTAACTAAGATGTCACATTGATCATAGGTTAGATCCATTGAAAACGTAGCCTCGTCATCATTGTCAAACGTCACGCAAACGTAGTTGTCTGCTTTACGCAGTTTAGGATACATTATCTTTAACTCTGCTGTTGTCATACGTCTGCGTATCGGTAAGAAAATGAAAGTCGTTGTGGTCTGTTGTTTTTGATTACGTCAACCTTGCCATCGTTAATTGATATTCTGCGAACCTTCTCGTATCCTGTATCAGGATGTGTTACGTCAAAGTCAGTTCCAAACTCTGTGCTTGTGTCAACCACATAATGTACAGGACTTGCAAAGAAGTCAAGTGCAATCTCTCGTGCTTGTTCAGCAGGGAATGGTAGTGTATTGTTTACCTGAAACTCAAATTCACTCTTTGGGTTTATTGCTCTTTGTCTTGCACCTGTTAATAGGTAAGCACCCAAGTCATTTGTGTAAGCACCATCCCACTCGGTATTAACAAGTGTCGCATTATCTCGACTACTAACAACAGACTCGTTGGTTTTTGTGTTTAGCGTTAGCACTTCGTGAACTCCAAAGCGATTCATATAAATGAAGGTCTGAGGGCATCGAATGTTGTACTTAGCAGGGTTTCCAAACACCGTTGTTGCAAAGGATGAGTCTGTTACGTTACTGATTGCTACACCAATGTAAAGGTATGTGCTTTTAACCGTTGCAACGCTTACAGGTGTAGCCGTACCAAACAACACCCAACCACTTTCTCCTGAGGCAATAGATAAATCGTGTATGTCGCTAATTGATACAGGCATAGAGCACACCTTGCCTTGGTCAAACAATCCACCTGCTGCTGTTGGGTCAATTGCACACGTAGCGTATTCAACTCCTATGGCTGAATATGCTGTTACTGATATCCCACCTGTTACACCTAACGCAAAGTTAAAGAACGTAATCCTTGAATAATCGGTTACATAGTTTGGTGTATTCCGTCCATCCTGCAAAAAGAAAAACGCAGCATCCACAGCACCTAAATCTTGTCTTGAATAGGGCAATGAAGTTAGATAGTATCGATTGTCAAAGTACTCGTGAGCCGTTCCGTTAGCGTTATACACTTGGTGCTTGGCCTTGGCCATATAGAAACCATTTGAGGCAACCTCATCGTCTGTTGTGCCATCTGTCTCAATCTCTGTAATATCCAAAGCAATAAACCTACACACGTTATCATAGTAGTGTATTGCAGGCGTTACGTCAAAGCTGACAAGATCATCACGGATAATGTACAGAAAGTTGTTCATATAGTCGCTTACGTTAAACGTAAACTCACTGTCTATTTCAGGTGCATAGTATGCAGGAACGTCAGTTAATGCCGTGCCTGTATTACCGTCCTTTAGTTGAAACTTCAAGTACTTAATACTTGCGTTGTTGCTTGTTGCCTTAACCACGCACGGATACTCTGAACTCCAAAACGTGTTAGCTGTTGGTTGGTCTGTTATTGAAATCGCCATTGTCTGCCAATTGTAGCCTCAAAGGAGGCCTTTGCTTGTTTATCTAATTCTTTAAATATAAAAGGCTCAACAGCCTTCATTGTGTCCTCTACGACATTTAACTTGCCTTGGTCTATTGATGTTGCACCTTTCTTCCTTGGTGCACCGTACTTGCCAATGTTTGTGCGTATTGCCCACGCTGCTTGCTTTGGTATGCCCTTTGCAATACACCACTCAAGGATTCTTGCGTAAGGTGGTTTTTCTCCTCTTCTTCTTCCTGCATTGATATACTGCCAATGATCATCCCCAAGAATTGAAATTGTCATTGTGCTCTCATCAAACTCATATTTTAACGATGCACTGCTTTTGCCTGTGGCATTACGCTTCTTTTGAGCCATCGTAGCCCTTAGGCCACTAATAACCTCCTGTGCTATTTTGTCAGGGTTAATGGTGAACACAGAAATCGGTTGCAATGTCTACAAAAAAGGTCACGTTCATAGCACACAGATTAAACTGACTGCTATAAGGGATATGCGTCATATCTAACCCACCTGTGACTTGTGTCTCCGGATAGTCGCTTACATTGTCAAGCAACGCAAAGACTAACGACTCAAAGCCATTCATCTTAGACCACCAATAGTCCCATCGGTTTGTTGCTGTAACAGTTTGGTCTGCTTGATGCAGGTTGTCGGCAAGTAGCAAGTTGACTTGATACCTAATGTACTGCTCTGACGTGTTCTCTACTTCTGAGATGTTGGCGTTCTGCAATATCATTCCGTAATAAGGCATTGTTTGGTTAGCAAGTTTGTTCAACTCGCTCTCGTCCCATATGTAACCATAGGATGTAATGCCGTTGGCAGATAGTGCCGACTCGATGCGTGTCTTTAGTTTTATTAGGCTCATTAATCGTCTCCGTTTTTGTACAATATGACCTCACAACCTGATACGTAAGTGTAAGCCATCATTACCTCTTGTCGGTCTGTCTTATGGCTACGTGTTTCTATTATCGGTATCACACCACCTACAACCCAACCATCGTCATCGATTAGGTTGCTAATTGCTGTGTCTCGTGCTGCGTTGGTTGTTGTTATCTCTGTGACTTTTGTTCTTGCTCTGACTGTTTCACGTGTCTCAACAACATCGTGGTCATCAAAGCTAACTGCGTAGTCAATACGCTCTCTTCTAAAATGTGTTGCCATTACCCTTCTTTATGTAGTATAACCATAAACCCCGTTGTGTGTACTAACGGCAACATAGGCTCGTCCTTGTCTACCTTCTCTGTCTCAGTTCCCATTACAGGCGTTACAGATACAAGTGAATAACCTCCGTTTGGGTTTCTTTTTTGATCGTATCGATTAAGGTAGTTGTCAAGTGTAGACATAACTGCAACCTCGCCTCTATTTATTTTATCAATTTGTCTTGAATCGAACTCTTTAGTCTTTTCTTTAAACCGATCGTATCGGTCTCTAATGTTTTGTGTTTCGCTTGTGCTTTCCGCTTGGTCTAACGGAATGAATAGTGTCTTAATTGCCATAGTTGTGTTTGCCCTAAATATAGACAATAAAATCTAAAGTCATTTTGCACCAATATCTTCTATTCTTTTCTATTCTTTTCTATTCTTTTGGCATTGCTAATGCATTGCTAACGCATTGCTAATGCATACAATGTAGATGTGTCAGCACTTTCTAAGCTGATGATTTGGATAAATGTCTAAGAGTTGTATCTTAGACTTCAAGAAGGATATCTTGTGTTTGGTTCATAGCCTCAGCCTTAATTGGTTGGGGCTTTTTTTATTGCCTGAAAAAAAAATCTGCATCAACAAATAATTGATAAACAATGAGT